>Ga0181410_1001464_pt1 | contig 10040 bp, 23 predicted proteins | sample 33SPOviralmetaG_FD_130112 | JGI IMG/M metagenome (GOLD analysis project Ga0181410, IMG submission 130112) | Marine viral communities from the oligotrophic San Pedro Time Series (SPOT) site, San Pedro Channel, CA, USA - 33 SPOT_SRF_2012-06-20 | ecosystem: Environmental > Aquatic > Marine > Strait... | reverse complement strand
CCCCAATCCAAGCCATGACAAAGAAGTCTTGCGTCATTGGGAAGTTTTGGCATTTCCATCCAATCCGGAATTACTACGTCAGACAATCTTCCGATTTTACCTTCCAAATAAACATTGACAAAGTTCTTCCAATATTCGGATGTTTTGGCCTTTTGTCTTGCAATCTTAAATTCATCGAGTATTGTTTGTGGAAGTGTGTCGTTGTCTTTGTAAGTTATTGTAATAAAATCAACGTCGTCCCTTGGAACAAGTTCACGATCCGCCCAAAACAATTGTGACGGGTTGTAATCCAACCAAATCGTTCCGGATGTTCTTATTGCATATTGATTGAATGCTTCGAAGTCAATTCCGACGTTGCACTCATTCACAAACAAATGTGAGCGACGCGCCCCACGTGTTCGATCCGGATTTTCATTTGAAAAAAATTCAATTGTTGACCCGGTTGAAAATGTATATTTTAAAGTTGTTTGATTCCAGCGTGAATCACGCCACCTTCCAATGCCCTTCATGATCAATTTAAAGTCCCTTACCGGCCCCCTTTTTAACATTGGGTATGTCGCAGCCACAACGGACATTTCAAACCCCTTATTTGGCTTCATACATTCGTTAATCATTACGGTGAGGATGCAAATCGTTTTTCCCGCAGCGGAACCACCACGGATCAATCGTATCCTTTTTTTAAGGCGATAAATTTTATCGAATGCTTGTGTGCGTTTTATTTCCAAATTGGAATCACGAAATGGGAATGGTTAATCCATTTCAATGATAAATGGAACATCTTGGTCAAGTGTGATGTCCTTTGTTTCTTTTGGTTTGCCGTATCGGTATTCATGGAATAATTTGACGTATCGGAAATCCTTTTGTTTGATGCCGTCTTTCAGTGCTTCGAATGCCATGTCGTCAAGTGGCGTCAATCGTTCAATAAGTTCGATTTCTTCTGCCTTGGGTTTACGACCCGCGAATCCTTTTGTTGAATGTCCACCGTTATTTTTCCGACCGTCCATGAATTAATAAAAATTAATTAATTAATTATATAATAAAAAATCTTTTGGATTGTTAAAACATCCGTATTTGTTTGATGTGTTCTTCATGTCGTTTTATTGCTAAATTATAATATTCTTTGTCAATTTCATATCCGGTCAAATCAAATCCAAGATTGTGACAAGCAATTGCGATTGATCCACTCCCAAGATGTGTGTCAAGTATTTTGTCGCCTTCCTTTGCGTATTTCATCAAAATCCATTCGTACAATTTAACGGGTTTTTGTGTCGGATGCACACGATCGTTTTCGTTTTTTTCTTTTGCATTCGCACCAACCCATGAAATAAAAACCTTTCTCATTGCGCCGTTAAATGACGTCCAAGCAAGTTCACCGTCTGCAAAATCATTTTGGCCCGTTCCTTTATCCCAAAACAACCAACACGATGAATTCCGTGAAAATTGTTCGATGAAATGATTTGCACCCCATATCACTTGATTTTTAGAAATGCGAAACAATTCATTGAAATATTCTTTTGACGGCGGTTTGGCGTCCCAATCTTCTTTTCCACGATACACTTTCCGTTTGCCGTTTCCAAGTGTCATTTTATTTGCGCCAATTCCATAAGGCGGATCAACAATCGCCAAATCAAATTGATTGTCTTCCATTTCCTTCATGGCTTCCATACAATCCCCATTTATAAAATCACATACGGACATTCTTGTTTGTTTTGTGTTTAATATAATTTATAATATATGTCGCGAATGTTTTAATTCCAAAACAACCAAATAAAAGATGCCAAATGTTCGGATGAAAATATTCACCACAAAATCCAAATGTGTGTCTTATTATTTCAGCCATTTAAACACACTTTAATTGATTACGCATGTCAGTTCCGACATATCTGTCACCAGCCAACCAACGACCGAACTGATCGTCTTTGAATATATATACAAGTTTTGCATTGTCTATGTCCATGAAGTCGAATGCGTGTCGTTCTTTTCCCGTTGGTTTTAAGAATGGCACAATTGCAACGTAAGGTTTTTCAACTTCGTGTGCTTCGAACACGTATGTCTTTTGTTCCCTTCCAAGGTTGTCGACCACTCCGGTCATTGCTGCATATTCACGTGCTTGGTTGAATGTGATTTTCTTGCCAATGAATTTGTGTGCCTTACTTACATATTTTATTTCTGCGATTATGACATTGGTGTCGTCTGCTAGTTTGAAATCAAGATCACCGATATAAATATCACAACCCTTGAAGTGTTGACTGACTTGTCCGTCAAAGAACGCAATTGAAGGCTTATTGCCGCATTTCTCACACGCGGGGTTTTCAATCTTCCTTGAAGACTGATCTTCCGATGACGTATCCATTTTCAGTAAGGTACTTATTTTGTCGTTCGATTTTGCCATTTATCTTTTCAATTTGGTTCAACAATTCTTTGTTTTTTTGAATAAGTTCTTCATTCTTGGATTCCATTTGTTCCAAACGATTCAATGCGGTGATGAAATCAATTTCAGAATCTTTTATTTGTGATTTTATATATTCCACTCGCGAACGCAAATCTTCAAGTTTTTGACGAAATATTTTATTAAACCTTTTTGAATCGGCAGCTTGTCGGATATTATATAAAACCGTCGCGTGATCTTTATATGGTTTCAAAGATTTGCCAATTTCAGAAAGTGACATTGTCGTGAATTCCCTTGCAAGACTAAAATATAATCTTCTTGCGTCAACGTATTCGCTTAATCTTTTTGAATTTTTACTTTCATCATTTAAGTCTATGCCGATTGTATCGATCACGACTTGTTTAATCATTTTTATGTCCATTTTTTAGGTTTTTAATTGTTGTATATTTTACTTCTTTTATTGCCTTGAGTATGCCGGCGCATGCTTCAAATTGTTGGTCTTTTTCGTATAATTTAAGGGCTTCTTCAAGTTCTTGAAGTGACGATCCGTTTCGGATGTCATTAAGTGCCAAAAAATAATATTCAAGAATTTTATCTTTATTCATTTTGAGGTTCCACGATACACGTATTGATCCAAAAGAAATTCGATTTCATCAAGTTCCTTATTATGGAATATTTTAAAATAAACTTCAACGGCGGTCTTGTATTTTTCACCACCACGGTCAATGACTGATTGTGGCATTTCAATGATACCCGGCGCACGTGTGTGTTTGTTTATGTAAATAAATGTAAAATTTTTTAATTCCGGAAATAATTGCATGTATATCCACGCTTGAAGATCATAATTCATTGCATCGATTTTCCATTCAAATTGTTGTGGTGTGACAATGCCGGTTTTCAAATCATATAATGTGTCGTCTTTGATTAAGTCAGCTTTTCCACGTACCGGGTGACCGTCAATCATTTTTATGCTTGCAACTTCACATTCGGCATCTTTTCGTATTTTTCGAATATCTTCGTTGTTGTCAAGTCTTCGACATAACCATTCGGCAATATTGCGATATTTTTCCTTGAAGACATTATTTGCACCGTGTTGTGAAACAAGTTCTTTGTAAGCGTTTGTGTTGCCACGTAAGTCCGTGTAAATTTGACGATAAAAGACGTCCGGTTCAAGCCAACACCAATGTGTCAATTTACCAAGCATCAATGCTTCAGTGTTTCCGCCTTTTCCTTTCAAATATTGAAGTTGCTTGTCCGGATCGTCAAAAATGTTTCTCAATACTGAAGAAGACAATGCGTATTTTCCAAGATGCCCATAATAAAAATCGTCATTGGCTGCCATTGTATTTATTTCGCCTTCAAGATATGTTTCGCCATTAAATAATATAATCATAATTCTATACTTTCAAGGGTTTTCATAATTTCATTTAATCTTCCTTTAGTATAATTATCCAAGTCGTGACTTATTAATGACCTTGTGATTCCTTTGATGCTTCCGATTTTACCAGCGTTTTCAAATCGTGTTTTGTCGTTTAATGGCATAAATTTATGAATTAAAAATGTGTTTTTGTTTATAATCAAATATAAACATTTATTTTTAATAATTAAACGGTTTTTTTACTTTTTCTTATGCGTTTTAACATTGGGGGGTTTGATTTACTGTTTGGGATGTATCTATATCCTAAAATTGGATTGATACCGTAGTCCCAAAAATTATGTGGCATTTGATTCTTTTCCTTCATTTTCTAATTCTTTAAGACGTTCAATCACAATTGAAAGTGTAATTGTCAAATTTTTAATGTCCCTTTGCATTTTTACAAGTGTCGATTCTTTCATTTAAATGTGTCTTTTATAAGTGCGATCCCAATTAATAAAACACCAATTGACATGATGAAAATTGAAAGTGTAATAATATAAATCATTTGTTTTTCATATAATTTAAAATCACAATTTCAATAATTCTTGCGATTAAGTAAAAAAATAAAAAATATATAATTGTCATATTTGTTTCTTTGTCAATTCTTCAAGTTGTTCTTCAACACGTCTTGCGCGTTCAATTGCTCGCAATTTATCCGATCGATATGATTCAAGTGATTTATCATAATAATATTGCGCTTGCATCATTTCAGTCACAAAAAAACCAATGTGAGTCATTGCGGATATTGCGTCTTTTAATGTTTCATTATTTGGATATTTCTTTTTCAATTTAAGTAGCACTTCACCAACTAAATTGTAATCTGAATAATATTCCATTTCTTTAAGGTTTTGCATTTTTTTGTTCATTGTGTTTTATTTATATGTATTGTAAATTTTTATAAGTCTGTCGTAAATTTCATTTTTAAAACTGCAAGGTGTACACTCCGGACGTTTTAATTGTGGAAAAACTCGTGTATAAATATCGACAAATTTTTCTTGTTCTTCAATCTTGAAACTTCCTTTTTTTGTTTCAACTGCATTTTTTACAACATTAAAATCTTCTTCATTAAAACATTCCGGTTTTTCATATCGAAACATTGAATTCATTTTTTCCTTTCGTTTTCGACATCCGCAATCTTTTCCTAATTTATCAAAAATCTTATCGACTGCCTTTTTAATCCCGGTTGCCTTTGTTATTTTTTCGAATGTGTCGCCAAGACCGGTTGAACCTTTTTCATGATTTTTTTGGAATTTTTCGAATTCCTGGTTCTCGGATTTTATGGAAGTCTTTGTTTTGGAAGTCTTCCCAATCTTCTTTGAATTTGATTTTGATTTCATTTTTACAATTTTTTAGTGTGTTAAATATACTTACAAAACTTATATTTGTGGCCGCTGCAATTTTACGAATTGACATATCAGTGTCACGATATAATTCCGTAAGTTTTCGATTGTACCATGACCAAGATTCCATTTCTTGATCAATAAGGGTGCAAATCTTGTGAAATGCTTCATGTTCTTCAATGTTATTTTCTGCGACCAATTGAATGATATTTTCATCTTCGTCAATTGAAATTTTGTGAATTTTATTTTTTGCATTATAAAATTGATAAGTAATCGTTTTAAGTGTGAAGTACATATATCCTTCGGACACTTTTCCGTTATGAATGATTTTTTCCGGTGTCGTATATTTAAAAAGGGCCAAATATGCTTCTTGAACAATGTCGTCTTTGTATTGGCGTTCACCAAACGATTCAACAAGTTTAATCCATTTGTCATGGTCTTTTGCAACTATTTCAAGCCATTTGGCGGATCGTTCCATATTACGGTAATTGATACAAAAAAAACACAACATTGAATCCAATGTTCCTTCCCATCTTCAAAATCATTATAAGAATATAATATTCCGACCATTATTCCAAATATTGGCGCAATTTGTATTTCAGCCTTTTTAATGTGGCCAATAATTAAAACAATTGCAATCAATACAAATAATGTATAAATCAAAATAATACGGTTTTATGTTTTTTTTGTTCATGCATCAAATTTTGACCGCCGAATTCATATCCAACATTATTTGGAAGCATTTTTAATCTAATGGGGTCTTCAAGACTTGTCGGACGTCCCCCGGTCACATATTCTTTGACCTTCAGCACGTGAAGCTCCATGACATTCCATTTGTCCTTTGACTGAAAATATCGATGTATCGTGTTAAATGAAGAACAACGGTTCGCCCACTTCACACCGCCTTCAACTTGTGAATAAGATAATGGCATCGGATAACCGGCCATCGGATGCGTCACCGGGTGAACCTTGCGACTTGATTCCGTCACACCATGCATTGAAACCATTAATGTAATTTTGTGTTTTTCAGCAAATAAACGCATTTCACTTGCAATCATATAATCTAATTCATGAGCGCCGTATGCTTTTATCTCATCTTTTGGTTTTGTAAGTGAATTATATGGGTCTATAAATGCCGCAGCCATTGGCAAGGCTTGATGAACCCCAAGAATTTGTTCAAGAACATCTTTGTAAGTACATAATTCTTCAACCTTAATAATTTTAAAATGCTCATAAGTCCAATCGATTGATTCTTCAATTTCATTATCTGTCGCGGTGTCAATCGGTTTACCCATGTTATATTCAATAATTTTTTGAGATATTGATCCCGCAGTGTTTTCCGAAGACCAAATGACAAATTTTAAATCATATTTCTTTGCAAACAATGTCATTAAATAAACGCAAAATGTTGTTTTTCCAACACCCGCATGTCCCGCGAAAACATCCATCGAACCCCCTAATTTTAGACGATAAAATTCGTCAATTTCAGGAATTCCAATTCTTAATCCTTGTATTACTTCTCCATTCTTAATGGCAAGTATTTCGTCTTTTATTGTGTTTTTGTCTATTATCATAAAAAAAAGGGGACATTGTCCCCCTTGATATTAAAACGGCAAATCAACGTTTGCTTCTTTTCGATCTTGGTTTTGCGTTGCGTTTGTAAGCCCGACAGTTCGATCAATTTTCCAACCATTTAATGATGTGAAATATTTGATTTCGTTTTTTGGACTTGTCCACTCGCGTCCGCGTATGTTGATTCCAATTTCAACCTTTTCACCAACATCAAGTTTCGCGTTGTCTAATAAGTTGATTTTATCGTTTAAGAATTCAATTTCCAATGTTTGTGGATATTTGTCTTCTGTCGACAATATTACTGATTTTTTTCGCGTCTTCCCATAAGTTGATTCCAACGTGATTTTTCTTATTGTTCCTTGTACTGATTGTGACATAATAATTGAGATATTTAAATTTAAAATAAGTTCTTTTGATTTTACTTCCCTGAGATGACATATTTTTCAAATCTTTGGGAATATGAAATGATTTTGTCCATTGATATTTTGTCGGCAATTGCTAAATCAACCGCACGATTCAATGAAGATTGTCGAATAATATTAAGTTGTGTTTCTGTCATTTAATTTGATTTTTAAGTTGTTCATTTTCGTTTAATTTTTCCAACAACATTCCAATCAGTTCAGATCGGGTCATTGTATGGACATTAATCGGGTGTTCATATTTGTTCATATAAAATAAATTTTTCACTAAGTTAAAAAAAATTTTTAATAAAAAAAAGGGATGCTTAAAAAAACACCCCCTTCACTATGAACAAAAAAAAACACAATTACGTCAATTTTTTAATTTCTGACGAAAAATGATCAATCTTATCAATCAAATCATTTGTTGTAAATTTAACAATTTGTTTTGATTTTAAAAACATTTCTTGAGCAAGTTCTTCACCAAGTTTTGAACCGAACACATATTGTTCCCCGGATTTGAACATGTTGCAGCCAACGCACTGAACACGCGTGTTGTTTTCATCCCATCGGGTTGAATAATTTTTTCGTGACATAAAGTGTCCGCATTGTAAATTTTTCCAATGATCACGTTTTCCACAAGTGAAGCACTCAGAAATTCCTTGATTATTTGAATATTTAAGTCTTATATATTGACTAAAAACAACGTCAAGTTTTTTGACAATTTTTGAACGTGTCGGTTTTTTTGAATTTTTAGGCATTATTTATCCATGGCCTTCAAAAGAAGATTACCAGTTGATTCATTGAATCCACAAATTAATTTATAAAGATATTTTGAATCCGATTTGACTTTCTTTTTTTCAGATTTTAAAGAATCAATTCCCATATTTTGATATGAAATTGCGTCAATTTCTAAAATTGCATCCGTTCGTTCCTTGATTGTAAGTTGAAAGTCTTTTGCGATTTTTTCAGCTAGTTTACGGATTGTCATATCTTCAGTCATTTTTTTTATTTATTATAAAATTAAACATTAATAAACCACTAACCCACCAAAGTTCGATGAATTTTTTTTTATTATCAATAAATTATGAATGTAAATTGTTAACATTTATCGTCCTTGTCCCTTATATTTTTTAATATAATTTTTTGACGATTTTAGTTGTGATTGCTTGGACTTCGCGTGTATTCCCGGACGTTTCTTTTTTGGTTTTAAAATATGTTTATAATTTACCGCGCGTGCCATTTATTTTTGATTTGGAAATTTAACACCAATTTTGTCCGCAGTTCTTGCGCCGAAGTACCCACACAAAACCCATGTGAGCAACGATGCCGTGTCTTCGGTTGGAAGACCCATATACCACCCACCAACATAAGAACAAACCAACACGGCTAATGTAAGGGGACGCACATTTCTTGCAAGCCAAGATTGACTTCTTGAATCGGAAACCCATCGTCGGGTGATCCCGTCAATTTCTGCGCGTTCGTTTTTTAATTTTTCAAGTGCAACTTGTTTGTCAGCTTCAGACATATCCGAACCACCAATGATTGCTTGTATTACATTTCCAACGGGTGATTGTCCGGCAATTGCACCAACGACGTCCGGAATCTTATTTAATAAGAATTTTCCGACATTTGTATCTTTAAATGATTTCTTTTTAGACATATTGTGTTTCCCACTGTGTTAGTATGTCCAAATGACGTTTGCGTCTTTGTTTGAATGTATGTCGCCGGAATCGATATGAATGAATGAATTTCCAATTCCAATACGAGAAAATCCCGCTTGCAAGAATGCGTTGACCATGTCGTGACGGTCACGGGAATTATTACAATGTACATCCGCTGCAATTCCTTGCAAATGGGCTGAATTTGGTTTTCCGCCAACTTCTTGATTTTTATATATTGTACGGTATCCGGAATTGATACGCATTGACCTTCCATATACTTCACGGGCGTTGTCCAACATTTCAAGGAATCTTGTGTCCATGTTTGTTCCCGAACCCGGGAAATCATTTGAATCGAATTCGTGAATCTTAAAATATTTCATGAAATTATTTCAGCAATTAAAACAATAATAAAAAAAACGTGTATCATAATCATGTGCGGTTGATGTGTTTTCCACTTCAACAAATACCATGATTTAATTTGATTAAATTTATCCTTTATAATTTGTTTAATATTATCCATTTTTATTAATTTAAGTGTGATCCGTCACAATATCCTTCGGGATTATTAGTGCAACCACATTGACATTTTGGTTTATTTTTCATTTTTTGAGGGGTTGTTTTTTGTATCATAATCAATTGCAGCCTTTAAAATTATTTTGTCCATGATTGCGTCTTGATTTTCCAACATTTGTTTTTGTAAATCAATGACCATTCCTTCAAGTTGATCTTTTGCCTTGACAAGCAATTCAATTTGATTTTCTTTTTTTTCTAAATTGTTTTTAAGTGCCGTTATGTCGTCCGGTTTGCTTCCAGTAATTGTCGACACCACGATTCCGATACTCGCGCTAATTGTTCCAATTAACATCATAACGACTTCTTTATTTGTGTCAAGAACCGGGAATTGTATTAGTGCAACAATTATCCCAATGACAAATAAAAAAATGAACAATGACCCGACATAATGTCGAATTTCTTTTGCGACACCGTTTGATGGAAGTTTCATTTTATTTTTTTATAAATGCTTAACGTTGTATATAAAATCGCCAATGACAAACTTAAACCTTGCAAAATTTCATTCGCATCGGAAATGCTCAGCCCAAGGGCAAACAAATTTGTGATTGCAAGTTTCAAATCGTTCATTATGCTATTGCTAAATAGATGTAGTTGTTAGTTCCTGATGCATTAACATATCCTGAACTACCATAGACAATAAAGCCATCTGTTGCAGAAATTTCTGTATAAAGATTAGCATCATCATAT
>Ga0181410_1001461_pt1 | contig 10045 bp, 11 predicted proteins | sample 33SPOviralmetaG_FD_130112 | JGI IMG/M metagenome (GOLD analysis project Ga0181410, IMG submission 130112) | Marine viral communities from the oligotrophic San Pedro Time Series (SPOT) site, San Pedro Channel, CA, USA - 33 SPOT_SRF_2012-06-20 | ecosystem: Environmental > Aquatic > Marine > Strait... | reverse complement strand
GCGCTCTAAATTCAAAAAAAATTTATTGATTTCCATTATATCCTTTGTAAGATTATTTTTTTCAGTTTAAAATATTGTAGTATTTATCGTGGCATGTCTAGTGGGTGGCAACTTTACGCATATGACAAATATATTCTAGATCAAATGAATGAGCGTAAAAAAGGGCGTACCGACATCAATGTAGATATGTTATTATCAATCAACGCTTTACCAATACCTTGCTCACTAAAACACCAGTTTATCATATCTTATAAGTATGATAAATTGGAGGTAAAATATAAAAGACAATATAAAATAGTATTACACCAACTACTCAAGAAGAGTCGCTGTCGTCTCCAAAGAAAGGCGGCACACCCTCATCTGGTTCCGGTTCTGGTTCATAGTTCGGCATATTCCTCGCATTCTCAAAATCTTTATACAAAGACTCCCACCGCTTTGCCTCTTTATGCTCACGATTCATTTTAACTTCAAAACTAAACTTTTGTCTTTCCATTGCTTTTGCGTGGTCTTCACGCATTTGTGTAATTTGTTTGGTGAGTGCTTCTACTTGTTCTTCGTGTAGATCTTTTCTAATCAATCCTTTTTGACTCATTCGTTCTTCAAGTTCTTCTTCTCGTTCTACAAGTTCGTCTCCCTTTTCCCACATAGTTTTCAAGTAGCGCCGAAATCGTTTTCTAACGGAGGCATTGAATCTTGTTGTTTCACTTTGCTCTACAAGATATTGTTGACTATATGTGCCATAAACCTCCCACCACAAGGATTCAAGAAATACACTACATATAGCATTCGGTAGTTCTTTTCCAAGACTACCTTCCTTAAGTTTTCCATAATTACTCTTTGAGGAGTTGATTACCTTTTTTTCAACTTGAGGACACAACAACGCAATGAGCAAGAACTTGTCTGTGGTATTCAAATCGTCAGCGTCAAAGATTTCTTGCTTTCTAATCTTTTTTATCAAGGATACCGCCTTTTCCGTATCAATCATTAGAGGGTTAGTATATTCCATCTCAATCTACTAACTATAAGTTAGTAAATCTTTAAACCATTTACTAACTTTGACACAAGTCTATCAAATTTAGTAGATTGAGTCAAAAGTTAGTAAAGATTGATCTAAATTAGTATATATACGCAACTTTTTATAGACGACACAAAAGTATTCTAGAAATATATTTTTACATGAGGTTCTATAGAGATCATAGAATTCTTGCGTATATATACTAATTTTGGCGTTTGACTACTAACTTTTGAATCCATGACCCTTAGATAAGAAGACAATGAAATGTAGTAGATTCTGTCATAATATACTAACATATTTAAAGACATTATCTATAGTGTATGTATGCCCTCTGTAATCAACAAAAGATACATACAATCAAATCTTGCCTTTGGACTAGCAAATGAACACTCCTTGACACCCTTCGTCAAATCTCATTTCTGTCCTTCTCTTGAACGAGCACCCAGCGAATATTCCAACTTTGACTTTTTGGGAGACAATATCGTTGTAGAATTAAAAACAAGAAAAGGTGATTATATCAAAAAAGGTTTCCCAACTTTTCCATTTGACACTCCCAAATTAGAAAAGTTTTGCGAATTAAAATCAAGCAATCCATTGTTAAAAGCATATGTCATATGGCATTGGATTGATATGGGTGTGATCCACACTTGGGAAATGATTCCCACACGAGCAGAAGATAATGATGTAGAATATTATCTTAGAAACTGGGTAGTTGATGGTAAGCGAAAATCTGTCGTTGAAGTGTTTAGAGAATGTACCGAATGTATAAAACTATGAAAAATCCAGATAGACTTTTTTTCTTTCAATTTTAATACGACTTTTCATACAACGCTTATCACTCTTTCTGCGTAATTGCTCACGCTTTTCAACACTTAGTATGGGGCAACATTTGACAACACCAGATTGAGCATTGTATCTTTCACACGCTTTTCTAACAGACAATAAATCTCCATATTGTCTTATATAATTAAGATCATCTATGACTTGTTGTGTCGTTGTATATTCACATAACTCAACACGAAAATCCATATCACAATAATGAATTATCTTTTTAGAGATCATGATAATATTATCCTTCTCCTTGCTTGTCATACGCCGTCTTGGGTTTTCTAATTTCAAATAACATATCAACTCGGTAATATTTGTAATCTCTGGATATTTTAAGGACTTAAATATAAGATCGTTTTGAGCACAAATGATTTCAAAAAACTTTTTTTTCAAATCATCTTTCATATCATTTTTACCGACTGGAATGGGTAAAGGTAGATTATCAACCATGCTTATTAGATCATTTCTTGTGTGAGATTTGTGAATGGTAATCATATGCTATTACAAATATAATAAGTGATAATTTTAAACACAAGAATATTATCTACAAGAGTGTAATACTACCAATATGGCAAATGAATATGATGAACAACGAATGATTATTTGTGATCGCCGTTCGGCAACAACAAAAGTTGAAAATGGATTAAATGATTCATGGACAAACTCGTTTAATGATTCACTACATTTACGACCCGGAGATCGTGTTGCTGTCTATAATTCATTTATTGCTGAAAAAGGGGCGGGGACAGCAGAGAGTATTGAATTTAAGCAAATTGATTTGAAAAGTAAAACACCTCATATCCAACAGATTACACAAACTCAAATCATACCAGCGGGGTCGTTGCTTAACAATGCTGGTCTCAATAGTCAAGACGAATCTGGTCTGCGATTTTATAAAGATCAAAATGTACAAAATGCGGCGGCGGGAGGGGGGACAATTGGTAAAAATCAATCTCCCATTGTCTATATGGATTATTGTGAAAATGTTGATGAAGGTGTGCTTATGAGAGACAATCAAACACAAATCGCAATCAATTATTACAAATGTATGGATGGTCTTTCATATTTTCAATTACCACGACGCTGGGCATTTGATAATTACCGAGACATAAACCGAGCGTTTAATACAGCACCTCAGCAATGGGCAGACCACGATGATATAGATCATGGTCGTAGTCGTCAAGAACCAGTAGAAATTGCTGACAGCGACGCATTACCAATCGGCACAACAACCATATATAGACCGATTGATAAAGTTGTGGGATATGTCTTAGATGATTACAAATTAGTTTTGGACGATAGAACAGACATTGTATATGACCCTCTCACACCTTTGATTCGTGGTCAAACAAGACAAGGGAGAGTTGCCAAAGTAATCCTTAAAAATGATAATTCAAGATATACAATCTTAAAACGAAAGAAAAATTTAATGTATCCACAAAACTTGGTAAATGCCTTAGTGCCTCCCATATCTGTTGAACTTTATGCGGATTTTGTCCCTCCATATTATGCGGCAGACCCAGAGTATCATGACTATTTATTATATACTGAAAAAGTAGATCTACAACTACAACCGGGATTCACTAGTAGTAAATATGTCAGTGAAGAACTTACACGGCAAATGAGAAGTTTAAATGAAGATGAAAATCGTAATCTTGAGAGACATCCAACTGGGCAGTATATTACAGATCCTCAAACACTGACAACCATAGAGCAATTTGTTGAGACCGCCACATACAAAAGATTTGCGTGTTCAAATGACCATTATGGAGCACAAAAGTATTTTGAACAAACCCTTGATAATAGTGAGTTTGTTGCTCCGGGCAATCCACAAGGAGTCTCTGGACCGACTATCCTTTCACCATCACCGAATATTGGGTTTGTCCATCAAGATAGAGTGATTACCTTTTTACAACAATATCAATATATTGGGTGTAAGAGACCAGAACTCTACCTTGCTGGAACAGAGGCAAATGATATTTTTGGATTTGAGGTCAATTCATTTTCACCAGTCGGTCAAGTATTAGACCGAACATTTTTTCAAAATAACCCTCTTCAAATTGCTCTAGAGTATAATGAAGCAAACCTCCTCAAACTTAAAAAACTTATGGACGCACAAGGAAACTATCCAGAATTGTTTAGCAAAGAAAACATAGCGAATCTTTATAAAAATACAATAGATCAAATTGTACCGAGTGTGGATACCAGCAATGTCTATTATTATGTAAGAGGCGGACCCTCAGCAGAAACCTTAGAAACCTCATTTGTGAATATTGACAACGCAAGATTTTTACATATGAATCCACAAAACACAAGTTATTACAATAACCTCATACACGGAGATCTCAAACTTGACGCCAACTGGAGAGATTACGCACAATTGGGTTGTGGATATTATGATTTTCGTGGTAATTTAATAACTGATGTAGATACTGGAACAACCAATCAAAATGAATTTTCAAGACAACTTAACAACACACTTCAAAGCGGACAAACAAGTGAATTGAGATACAACTCCAAACCTTTTTTCTTTCATTATGAACCTTCAACAAAAGATACTTTCTTTCAAGCAGAGACAGTCGTAAATGAAAACTCAGCAACAACAAATTATTCGTATGGTTGTTTTGGTAGAGATAGTGTAAGGGGACAAATTCTTGTTTATCCCAATAAGATCATAGCAACAAGCGACGGAGGTAATACGAGCGGTGTTGGATTACCATATGATTTTTTCACAGACAGAGACGGACTTGGTAATAATATCCTTAGTAGAGGTAGAAAAGTTGGATTTGACAGACATTTTAATGCGTGGGGCAACGCATGTGTTTGTTTGACGAGTGGTATCCCCAGACTTGAATATCAGCAAGTATTAGATGGGACAAAAGATTTTTGGGGGACTTCTACTCAACGAGGAATATCTCCAGCATTAGTGAATTCAGCAACGAATAATCCAGTAGAAGGAATCTATAGTGCGCCAGCAGTAGAAAATGATTTACAACCTTTTCTCAATCAAATCTATCTTGGTGCTGACGCTCCAGCAATCCAGTTTGATGGTGCTCATTTTAATTTTCAAAATCTACATACTCCTCTTAACAAAGGTAATCTCAACACTCTTGCGATTGGAGACGCAAGTGGTGATGAAGAACAAGTTGTTTATAAAGTCAATCCTCAGCAAGCATTCAACAATTTAACACCGACTCAATTACCATATGAAAATACAATCAAGTTTTCATATACAAATGGTGGGACAGCAGATGAAGAGCGACGGCGATTAAATCGTAATTTAGAACCCTTCAGTATTTATGATACAACAACTGGAATATTTATTCAAGATTTTGGATACAATGAAGATGTGTGGGACGATAGTTTATGGGGTCGTATTGGATTTACTTACGAACAATTTCATAATACAAACCTCAACGAAAGACAAAAAAGATATACAGATTTCACAGATACAAGTAATATCCTCACCACCAATGCGAATGTAAAAAGTAGCGATATCAAATCATGGGCGCAAAATAAATTTAAGGAAGCACAATACACTGGTGTGGCATTTCATCCATTTCAATTTACTGGATTTGCCGCCGTCTCTGCGACCGCTCCACCAGTTGCCGCCGCTGATTCAATCTTAGAATTTTTACCAGAACTAATTGTACCGACAAGCAGTGTGTCCATTGTTGCGAAAGAATATCCCACACAAATTAGTAATGGATTTTATAACATTAGAAGTGATCTTGCTCTCAATGTGGCGGCGATTATGGGTGGCGGTGATACTTCATATCCAATTGTTGGCATAGCAGATAAAACAACAGCAGTCAAAGATTTTTTCATTTCAAGTCCTTCTTCAATATCTCATACAATTACAAGACCGGTCACTATTTCAAGTATTACTACAAATATTACAGATCCAGACGGCACGGCAAGTCGTTGTAGTCCAAACAGCGTGGTGATTTATCGTATCACAAGAACCATGAATACTAACTATGACATACTTGGAGATTTAGAACGCAAATTACAAGAATTAGAAAACGAGAAAAATAAAAAGAAATAAATTATTTTCTAGAGTATAGTAGATGCCGCAAAAGGATTTCCAAAAAATAAATCAAACCAACGCTGACAAAATCACTGCTGCGAATATCTCATTAGAATTTCTCAAAAAGAAAGTAAGCGAACTGACAGACGAGCAGCGTGAAATACGCAAAATGCTTGTTGAAATCATGGAGCACACACGCCCTTTTGAAATGATTGAGGCAAAAAAAGAAGACGCTGAACCAGTAAAATCATGGTTTTGGTCATCGTAAATTAAAATATTTTAATACTTATATGAAATCAGTATCCATTACTTCTTCATCTAAGTCTGGTAAAAAATTACAAGCAGTCTTCACACGAGACAATGGTCGTACAAAAACAATCCACTTTGGGAGCGCCGGAATGGACGATTACACCAAAACAAAGGATAAAGATCAGCGAAGGCGGTATATTGCGAGACATAGAAAGAATGAAAATTGGTCAAATCCAGAGTCAGCGGGAGCATTATCAAGATATATTTTGTGGGGAGACTCCACTTCAAGACGAGCAAACATCACTGCTTTTAAAAAACGATTTGGATATTCTTAAAATTCAATGTGTATATATAATCTTATGTATAGTATATATACTTGGGTGGATATGTCTCTTGCTATCAGTCTTCTAATGTTGTGCTATGTAGATAAACATCTTGGAGAACATTCAACGCTGTCCCTCTTATTCGGGAAGCGTCCCTCAGAAAATCTGCCGCCTCCGCCGCATCCTTAAACTTTCTGTTGCTTAGACTAACCTTAACAATCGCAGCGGGACCGAGTGAGATACCAGAATATTTTTTGGTAATATAACTCAACCGCTTACTAACCTCTTGTTTATTTTCGGTACTAAACAACAGCGGACCCTTATACCACATATTATCTCCTTCACCACCTTTACCAGCATATTTAATTGATCTAAGTTGACTCAATCCCTCTCGCAATCTTTCATTTGATTGAATATATGTTGATATATTTTTCTTTAATGTTTTATTTGTAATCTCATTGACAAGATGACCATATTTGTCAAATGTTTTGTAATTGCTTCTATAGATAATCATTTTTCGTGGACTAATAATCAACCAATTTGTAAATCCATTGCCGTCTTGGACTTTATCTGGTATCCCTTGCCAATCACTGCGTTTCTTGAGATTGTTATATGCCTCAAGAGTCATGATTCGTAGAGTGCCAACCTCTGCTCGGTATGGAAATACCATAAGCAACTCAATCATAAGGGCGTCGCCTTCGTGTCCCGCCGCCCTCAACTTTGCGATAAGATCATAGATAAACTTTGGGGATACTTGTTGCTCACTTTTTGCTGGTGATACCTTTCGGTCTTCTTTCTTTTGAGTAATTTTTCGTTCTAACTCAACAATTGCCGTCTTGGCGAAACTTATGGGGAGGATGAGGGAGTCCATTTCTGGTCTAATGTTTTGAGAACGCAACTCTACAAACTTTGCTTTGGTAAGCAAAGGTGAAGGGGGCATTTTGAAATCTGGATTTTGAAATATATTACTCCAATTCAACATAGCAAGCATAAGTGAATAATAATTTCTCTCTGTGGTTAGACTCATACTACTCAAGTATTCGTCTATAATATTTCTGCTGACATATTCAACCGAAATCACTTTCCACCCTTTACGAGGGGAAGCAAAACTCATTCCGGGTCTATCACTTGCTTGACTATCTGGCACTGCTCGGTCCCTTACAAATGCGTTAGAGATTCTTGTGGTTGATTGTTCATATCCTCTTTTGATTTTGCCATATCCAGCACCCATAAATCTTTCCTTAGAACCACTAGTCCCATAATACATTGCCCACCACACTTGATTCTCAACTGGACCGAGTGCTCTATCCACAGAATTATATTCTGCCAACATAGACGCAATGTTTTCAGCACTCACAACTTGAGTTTGTTTCAACCCTCTCTCAACCATAAGTTTTACAAGGTCTTCATACACTTGTGGATTTCGTGCCGCCTTATACAATTGCTCTGGAGACCCAGCATATGGTTTCAACTTTTCATTCCAAGGGATAGACGCAAGTGGATCAAACCACCAATCGCTAATCTTTTTAATCATTTTAGCATTGTTTTTGATTGTGCTCTGTGCCATTTCTCTGCCAGTCATATATTCTTTTACCTCAGCAAAGCGTTTCTCAATCATAGCAAGTTCCATTATCCAATATACTATATACCACTTATCTATACTTTAAATAGAGATTTTAAACGCAATCAAATTTATGGATTTAGTACAGACAATCAAAAGTTAGTAAAGATGGATCTAAATTAGTATATATACGCAAGAAAAAAAATACTTTGAAAAGTATTCTAGAAATATAAATTTACATGGAGTTATATAGAATATATAAATATCTTGCGTATATATACTAATTATGGCATTTGACTACTAACTTTTGCTTATCCCCATTCTAACCATTGACCCTTCCCACTCTTGTTTTTCCAACCCATAGACCCAATCACAATATCATAATCTCGTTGAGACTGAGCGTCTTGAAATTTAAAATTGATTGCGTTTTGGATACAACGCCGATATGCTGGTAATAAGTTATCTGGGTCTCTGATAATGTCTCCAAGTATTCCCTCTCTAACAATGTTTTTCATTACATTACCAAGTTCGCTCCCTTGATTTTTCCACGGATAATACACTGGTTTTGAGATATCTAATTTGTTGTGCGCACAGAGAAAGTTGTGCTCTGGAAACTTGGGATCCACAATATGACCAGTCGCCTTATGAACACACCAACAATGATAATCACCCTTAAACCAACCACCTTCCTTTGGATCATGACCTTGAACTGGATAGTGAAACTTAGAGCAAACTGCCATTTGTAGATTTGTATTTACGACCGCTCGCCTCCCACCTTGAGTCTTACAGACTGAAGGGGGAGGCACAATCAAATTTTTACAAGTCTATAATACAACACAATCAATCCTCATACTCAATCTGCCACATTTCACGGAACATAAGTTCACCAATCTCACCAGATTCAACACGCACCTCGTCAAACTGCTTGAATAGATTGAAATGCTTGTCTTCGTCCCAAGACGGCGGAGGTCTTAGCAGAGAAGGAGAGGCGGCGGGGGCAATGCCAATCACTTCTCTGCCATAATCTTCCCAATACAATACCTTCTTAATCTTGCCAAGTTTCGCAGTGCCAAACTTCTTACAAGGTTTACTCGTACATTTGTCCAGACCATATTTATCACCAATCTTGTTGAGAATATCATTTAACAAACCAACCTTGTAGTGTCCAAATTTTGCCAGTAGATATTGGTCTCTACCAGTCAAAGGAGTTTCACCCTCCTTGAGTTTCTTCTTCGCACACTGCTTCAACAAAGGACCAAATGTATCCTCACATTTGATTTGGTTAGCAATATTGTGAATAGCGTCAATTGGGTCTTCTCCAGCACCAATCTTCTTGCCGGACTGCGCCACCGCCACGACTTCGTGAAGATTGATTTTACAGAATCGTCTGGAGGACGGATCAAGCAGACAATCGTTCTCGTCGTCATAACTCAAATGTGGATACTTCTTTTGAACCAATTCAAGAATACGCTGTTGGCGGTCAATCACTTTCTTCATATTACACACAATCTCAGTCAACTCTTTGCCGGCAGAGACTGAAGTTTTGGCAATGTCAATTGCTTCGCTGAGTTGTTGAGTAGAGTCCATTTGAATAGTTGTATTTGTCGCTCGCTGCCTCCCGCCTTTAGTCTTTACAGACTGAAGGGGGAGGCAATCAAATTTTTATAAGCAGATAGACAAATACAATATACAATTACAGAGCAGCAACCTCGCTAGAATCTCTATTCAAGAACTCATTGAAACTCATAACGCCAGTCAAGCGTGCTGGAATAACTTCCTCAGCATTACAATCGTCGCAACAGCGAGCACCCTCTTCGTCAACGAGTGGATATGGATTGTGTCCATATCCGTCGCAATCGTCGGTACAGAGGCAACACTCAAATTGCGGCAGAGGAGGTTCGTCTTGTGGAGTCTTGAAGAACTTCTTCTCAAACCACTTCTCTGTTCCCACTGATTTCTCCTCGTCCTCAAGAATCTTGATTCGTTTACCAAGATTGACGGCAGACTCAGTGATTCTGGAAATTTGATTGGTGAGTTCT
>Ga0181410_1001460_pt1 | contig 10046 bp, 5 predicted proteins | sample 33SPOviralmetaG_FD_130112 | JGI IMG/M metagenome (GOLD analysis project Ga0181410, IMG submission 130112) | Marine viral communities from the oligotrophic San Pedro Time Series (SPOT) site, San Pedro Channel, CA, USA - 33 SPOT_SRF_2012-06-20 | ecosystem: Environmental > Aquatic > Marine > Strait... | reverse complement strand
CCCCGGCCGCTGCAGATACTGTGCCACTTGGTGCGGTCCAAGTATTACTTCGAGTTATTTCTGATGTAGTTTCAAATGATGCAACTTTCAATTCATCGTTAAGTGCCGCTCCAGTAAGTAACCTAATTGCTTTTGTATTTGATGCAGTATAGTCATCTGAATCGTTAAGCAATAATCCATTAAGGAATACTTGTATATTGCCCGGCTCATAACTCATAAACCGATTAGCAGTATCATTACCACTAAATACTGTTTGACCCGAGTCTGCAGTAAATTTATATAGTTCTAATTTTGAACCCGGAGCAGAGAATGCTGATACTGTTACATCATCCGCAGAATCCGTTGCGGTTGTTAGTAATATACTATTTCCAGTTGACGCTGTAAAGTCTGAAGCTTCTTGTAATAGTATACCGTTTAAGTGTACTTGCAATGATCCCGGAACATATGCTAAAGCATTACCACTTAAATCATTTCCGCTAATAGTTGTAGCAGGAGTTGCAGTAGTATATTCAAACCTTTTGACTTGAGGTGTTACTATTACACCTTTGCTATTTTTGACTGTTACAATATCAGCTGAGTCAGTAGCGGTAAGTAAAGTAAGAGTTGTTCCGGCTCCATTGATAGTATAATCATCAGAATCTCTTAGAAGTATACCGTTAAGGAATACGTCCGCATATCCTTCTGAAACATCTAAGGTTGCACCTTTATCATCCGCACCTGTTATTGATGTAGTAGGTGCTGCTGTAGTAAATGCAAAGACATTTTCAACTAATCCACGTTGTGTTATTACTTTACCAGCTCTTTCAAGCACTGTTACTTGATGATTGGCAGCCACACCTGATGTAAATGTTACCGCACTTGAATCAATTGTATAATCAGTTCCGCTAACTTGTAAGACACCATTAAGGAAAACATCTGTATTTCCGGATACCAGAGATAATGTATTATTAGTATCAAATACTCTTCTTCCGGAATCTGCACCACCGACTGTAAACTCTGTCCGGTCAGTATTAAATTCACCCGGCTGAGTGTTAGTTACACGAGCTAATATGTAATCTGAGTCTATAAGAAGAAGTGTTCTTTCAGAATCAAGTGAGTTAGCTTCTACATAAGCTGAGTCAACTGTTCCACTTCCACCGCCACCAGCTGATTGCCGTAGCTGAACATATGCAGAATCAATTAGCTGAGTTGTAAGAGCAGAATCTAAACCAGCACTCGATAGTTCACTTTGATTTGCCAGTCTTACCCAGGCACCGGCATGAGCAAAGTAACCTGCACCAGTGTTATGAACATGGGCAAACATTCCGTGATAGGTAGTGGCACTTGGCAAAGATCCAACTGAATCATAAACATTTGCAAAGAGAACTTTATTGCCTTCCATATCCAAGTCTGATTTTGTAACTCTTAATTTTACATAATCAGAATCAATTAACTGTGTAGTTAATGCTGAATCTAAGAAGTTAGCTATAATCCAAGATGAATCTGCAAAGTCTACGCCTGTCTTAGGCAGTACTGAATGGATGTATGCAGAATCTGCAAAGTCAGTACCTGTTACAGGAATACTTGGAAGATTTGTAAGTCTATTATAACTTAGTCCAACTGCATGCAATTGAACATGAGCCGAGTCAATTAAGTTAATTGTTTCAGCAGAGTCAAGTAATAGCTGTATTGCAATACTTGAATCGATTGCGTTTGCAGTAATAAGTTTTATCGCTTCTGCGGAATCAATAAAGTGAGTGCTTAGACCTGGGATTGTTGGAGTATTAGTTAGTCTTGTGTAACTTAATCCAACTGCATGTAAATTCACATGAGCACTATCAATCAAGTTAAGTACGGTAGCTGAGTCTGTTCCAGCTCCAGCTCTTGCAGCTACGTAAGCCGAATCAATTAGATTAATTGCAGCTGCAGAATCAAGACTTATATTGGAACCTCGGAAGACGTTAATATCAAGAACATCGCCGGAATCAGCTGCATCAATTAATGTTAATGTGGATCCATTGGTTGCGGTAAAGTCAGTACCATTGATAAGCATAATACCGTTAAGGTATACGTTTGTTCTATCTGCATTTGAATATGCAAGTACTTCGCCACTTGTTGCTGCTCCAGTAAATGCTGTTTGACCAGAGTCTGCGTTATAGATAAAGTGTTTTGATTGGAAGTTAGATGTAGTATTATTTCCATCCATCTTCACAATTGTAAGAATGTCAGCAGAATCAGCAGCAATCGTAAGATCTACTTTTGTAGCGTTATGACTAAAGTCAGCATCACTCAATAAGATACCATTAAGGAATACTTGTAGCTTACCAGAATCAATTGCTAATGTTCTGCTATTTGTGTCTGCTCCTGTAAATGTTACTTGGCCAGAATCAGCGGTGTATATAAAGTTAGTTAATTCAAATGGTGCTGAACCGGTTCCTCTTGCTTGGACATATGCTGAGTCGATTAGCTGAGAAGTTAATGATGAATCTAATCCACCAGCATCTGTAGCTAAGATAAACTTGGAAGTACCAGCATCGTATTTAAGAATTTGCCCTGCTGTAGGAACACCATAAGTTACATTGCTTAATGATCCAATACTATCAACATCTGATTTAGCATTAATAAGAGCCAGTAATGTATCCATAGCGGAATCATCATCATTTAAGGCTGCAGCTATTTCATTAAGAGTGTTGAGAGTACCAGGCGCACCATCAATTAGGTTATTGATTTGAAGTGTAATCCAAGCCGAGTCAGCAAAATCTGTACCTGTTACTGGAATGGTAGGCTTATTAGCAAGAATATTATAATCCATGCCCTTTGCTTTAAGAGCAACATGAGCGCTATCGATCAGTTGTAGTACTGCGGCCGAGTCCGTACCCGCACCCGCTCGCGCGGTGACATATGCAGAGTCAATTAGATTCGTAACATCCGCAGAATCTAATCCAATATTGCTACCTATGAAAGTATTAACATCAAGGACATCACCTGAATCTGCAGCATCTACAAGAGTAACTGTCGTTCCGTTGATTGCAGTGTAATCAGTACCGCTAATAAGCATGATACCATTAAGATATACATTGGTTCTATTAAAGTTACTATAAGCAAGAACTTCACCAGATGTTGCAGCACCGGTAAATACTGTTTGACCGGAATCAGCATTATAGATAAAGTGTTTCTGCTGGAATCCACTAACTCCGGAGTTACCACCAATTTTTACAACTGTAAGAATATCTGCTGAGTCAGCAGCTATAGTTAGATCTACCTTCGAAGCATTATGGCTAAAGTCAGCATTACTAAGCAGGATACCATTAAGGAATACTTGTAGCTTACCTGAATCAACTGCAAGAGTTGTGCCATTATCATCGGCACCGGTAAATGATACTTGTCCAGAATCTGCAGTGTAAATAAGATTAGTAAGTATAAGAGGAGATGCTGCTTCTATACTTTGCCTTGCTTGAACATGAGCAGAATCAATCAGTGCTAGCACAGTGGCTGAATCGGTAGTACCACCTCCACCAGATGTTTGCCTTAATTGAATATAAGCAGAGTCAATAAGTTGAGCCGTTAACGCTGAATCTAAACCACCAGTTCCAACAGATGTTTGTCTTAATTGAATATAAGCAGAGTCAATAAGAAGCTGTGTTCTTTCTGAGTCAAGGCTAACAGATTCAACATAAGCTGAATCAACTGTTCCGCCTCCGCCACCAGCCTGTCTATCTTGGATGTAAGCAGAATCAATTAACTGTGTGGTTAAAGCAGAATCAAGGAAGTTAGCCACAATCCAAGATGAATCTGCAAAGTCAACCCCTGTCTTTGGTATTTGACTTAGAATCCATGCTGAGTCAGCAAAATCTGTTCCAGTAACAGGTATTGTTGGTGTACCAGTTAATGACCCATAAGCAAAATCTTGTGGTGTATCTCTTAGTTGAATGTAAGCAGAATCAATTAACTGACTTGCTAAAGCAGAATCTAAGCCAGTCGCATCTGTATCATCCAAGATAACAATATTGCCAACCATACCGGAATGAATAGTACATTGGTAAACTAGCGAAGTTGGTGCATTCATATCTGGAGTAAAAAGAATATCTCCAGTTACCGCGCCGTTATTTGTTACACCAGTACTATATGCTGAACCACCATTTGAAACTCTAATTTGGAATGGATGGCCAGATACAGCCATGGCAAATTTATATGTTTTACCACGTGTAAGATATAAGGTAGGATTATTACGGCCTGATGAAAAGCCATCACCATTAAATGTATAAGCAGAAGAACCACTATGTGTTACAACAAAGACAGATTCAGGAGGTCTTCTTAATTCTATATAAGCAGAATCTGCAACCGCATTAACTCGAGCATCTGCTAATGTATTTGTAAAGTAAAGGTTAGAAGAACCTACGGCCAAGTTATCTGTAGTATGATTACTTAAACTACTTACTGTTCCTGTAACGTTTCCAGTTAAGTTACTCGTAATATTAGCAGCATTAAGATTCGCAAGAGCCCAACCGGTTCCACCAACTTGAATAAAGTTATCAGTTGAATCAAGACCGTCTTGGACTAGCTCATTAAACAAGTAATACTGAGAATTAGATGCATCTCTTACAAGACCAGTATGTTTGCTTGGTCCATTTACACTATCTGAATAATGTCCAACAAAACCAATGTCAAATTGATCACCTACAGTTTGACTATCTGCAAGATGAATAAGAGGATCTTTAATTCTTAGATTATCCGAATGGACTGTAGTCATTGTGCCAGTGACAGTAATTCCAGCAAATGTTACAGAATCTGTTGTACGTAGTCCTTGGTTGGATACACGCAGTTGTGTATAAGCGCTATCAACTCTTGCATCAATCAGAGTGTTGACGTTTGTATTATCGAGGATAGTCGGCTTATTAGTTGTGTTTGTATAATCTAAATAATAAGATCCGGCTTGACCATCAAGTTGTGTTGCATTAATTCCTAAACCGTCTACATATGCTTTATTGATCTTACCTCTTACATGAGCAGAATCAATAAGTTGTAGAGTTAATGAAGAATCAAGACCAGAACCAAGTTGTCTTAGTTGAACATATGCAGAGTCAATTAATTGACTTGCAAGTGATGAATCTAAATAGTCAATTTGCCTAGCTCGAACATAGGTACTATCAATAAGTTGAATCGCTTCTGCTGAATCAAGGAATGGTGCTTCATTAACCCGTGCTAATACATAAGCACTATCAACAGTATCAGTGATAGTATTATTAATAGTAATGTTAACTGTATTGCCAGAATCATTTAAAGATGCTGCAATATCAGAATCAGCTCTTGCTTTTGTATAATATAAATTAGATCCTTCAGATAAATCACTAGTAGATTTAGCAGCAAACTTAGTATCAAATGCTGCTCGTAATTGTACATATGATGAATCGATTAAGCCACTAAGATATGATAGAGGAACTCGTGCTTGTACATATGATGAATCAATAAGCGCTATTACTTCACCAGAATCAAGCTGAGATGCGGCTACTGATTCAACTGCTGCAGCAATTGTTTCAACTCTTGCTGAATCAACAAAAGCTTTTACTGCATTAGAATTATCTTTATAATAGATCTTACCGTCAGCAAAGTTAATTGCCAATTCACCATAATCTAAATCACCAGCGCTTGGTGCATTTCCTGAAACGGAAGATCTTTTGAGTAGTACTTTAGGTGTAGCCATGTTTGATTCCTAATAAGGACTATTTATAAGTTAAAACGTTCCGCAATCAATAGTGCGGATTTCGACTTGACCTGATGTAACTATGAAGTCAACTGAGTCGAATGCAGCTACTCCTTTATTTGTTTGAGTTGCAATTTCAGCGGAAAGTGTAAGAACACCGGTTCCATCATTATATGCGGCATCTAATCCTTCAGCTGCAGATAACAATGCTGCAACTCGATCATCTACTCTTTCGTCAGTAAAATAAAGATTAGATCCTTCTGGCAATTGACCAGTATTAGCTAATCCTAAATCTGAATCAAAGTTTGCTTTTGTATAAATTGTTTCTACGTCAACACTAAATTGACCAGTACCTGAATTATATGTAAGATCTCCGCCAGCACTAAAGTGTGCTCTGGTTTCTGCTGCGCTAGGACCTGTGTATGATAAGACTCCGGTAGAGTTATTATATGCTACACTACCATCACCACTTACATTAGTTGCACTGATTGCTGCTCTTGCTCGAGCATCTGTGAAATATAGATTTGTTGAGCCTTCACTTAAACTATCTGTTGAAGCTGCAGCAAATGATGCATCGAAAGCAGAATCAGCTCGAGCAGTAGTATAATATAAATTAGTACCTTCTGGTAATCTAGAAGTAGTAGTAGCTTGAAGATCTGAATCAAATCCAAGATACTTACCAGTCAACGTAGTAAATGAACCTGCTCCATTAATATCAATATTAGGAGCACTTATTTTCTTATTAAAATTAAATGTGTCAGTAGACTGAGCATATAACATTGTGGCATCAGCGCCATCAATTGTAATACCAGCCCCGTCTGCTGCCGCAGGATTTGCTGCGCCAGAAGCTAATACAATATTCTTATCATCAATTGTAAGTGTAGTACTATTTAAAGTTGTAGTAGTACCATCAACCTGTAAGTTACCAGCAATAATAACTGTACCAGTATTATCACCAATCGCTGCAGGATCAAGTGTTAAATCACCCGATGTGGTTCCTACTGTATTACCATCAAGCTTAATATTGTCTACAGAGAGTACTTCAAATGTACCTTGTGCTGAGTCAAGGTCAATACTAATTTGTGGTCCACCAGCAAGATCAATTCTTGTAGTGTTAACACCCCATCCGCCTTTGATAAATATATTTTCACCAGTTACAATTTGTCCTGTGCCTGACGGATTTGTATCACCACTAGCAGTGGCTATTACTTTTGTATCAATGTAATTTTTAGTAGCAGCATCTTGTGCCGAAGCAGGATCGGTGACATTCGTTATCTTATTACTATTAAGAGATAAATTGCCGGTAGGACTAATTGTAATATCGCCAGATGTATTCGATATCTGTGATGCATCAAGTGTTAGATCATCAACTTTAAGTATATCGATCTTACTATTTGCGTCTGTGATAATAACACTAGAAGGTTTAACTGTACCTTCAGGGTGGTCCAACATGTCGGTGAAATATTTACCACCGATTATATCTACACCACCCGCAGCATTACCTATACCAAGTCGTTCACCGCCATCACTATCACCTGTTACAAATGAATACGCGAGTTCTCCTTGGTCTACCGCGGCATCAGGTATAACTTTGGTAGTAGTACTATTTTTTATTTGAATCTTTAATGCCACTAGAATGTTCCTCCAGTAACAAGAGAAACACTTTCCCACTTACCCAATGATGCGTTGTATTGTAATATATTATCATCTTGCGGGTTACCAAAAGCAACATCTGTTAAGTCTGTTAAAGATTGAGCTGAAGCTCCAACAACTTTAGCAATTGGTATGCCTACTGTAATCTTTTTTACTAGTGTTTTTTGTGCCGGCATGTTTTTACCTATGTAACATTAGGATGGACTCTTATCTTTCCTTCAAGAACTCGCTCGATAATAGTATTGTTTGCGCTATCTTGGAAAGATATTTCAACATCATATACGTATGTACCAACTTTTAAAGCTGATGTTTGAGCATTAGTAAGCGACAATGTAAGGATGCCGTCATCTGCATCTGTTACCGCTGCGGAGAATGTAGTGGTGTCTGAGGAGTCTGAATTGAAAGTGCGCTTCATTTTAGCAGCTGCACTGAAATTAGTGAGGTCTTTTTTGTTATTATTCTGATCAACTAGATCTAGTTGAATCGCGATATCTGATCCTTGATCAATATCAAACTTTTCGTACTCTGCCATTTTACCACTCGATACTAAGTAACTCGAACATATTCTTTACTTTATTTATAAAAAAAGTGGTTTACAAACACCAATAAATATGGTATAATAGGAGATAATAATGCCAAGAGATTGGGAGTCTGAAGATAAACGAACAAAAGTAATGAACATGTTTTATGACTGGAGCCAAGAACGTGATATTATGTATAAGATCCAGAAGTGTCAACGTAACTGGAATTATGAAAAGTTTGATAAAATAGCCGAAGTTACTAAAAATGAAATGATTGCTGAATTGCTTTGGGTTGCTGAAAACTCTCCGGCAAAACAGCATGAAGGATATTATGATTTATATTATACAGCAGATAGAAAAGTAATTTCAGATATCTACAAGTATACATGGGGTAATACTAGTAGAAGAGAACCTCCATGTAATTGGCGGAATGCTCAAGCAAATGCTAGCATTTATATGTTATGGGTAGCAAAAGAACCAATCACTATGCAAAATTCAAATGCTGATGGTACATTAAAACCAAACACACACCATGAAAGATGGCTTAATGCTTATTGCAGTATAGGTATATCTTTAGGCTTAACTATAAGAGCTGCAGCCAAAATGGGATTTGCAACAGGCGCCAATAAAAATCATAATGATTTAAATGGTAATGATTTTTGGGAAAACAAACTAGGCATACTTGATGATATAGTTGCTGGTAAGAAAAAGATAGCTTATGGATTAGGTATAGGTTATCCACAAGAAGGCAGAGATAGATGGGAAATGGATGAAACAGAACTCATGATCGGTGCTGCGAACGGTAGTAAGATAACATTAACTGATCAAGAAACACATCCTCGTACCGGCAAAAAAATGCGTAAGGCTAAAATTATAGATATTAGTGTTATTGATAAAGCAGTTGATCCATATGGTGTTGAACATAATATACCTGAGGAAGCAAAAGCTAGAGTAAATTCATTTAGACCTAGTGGTATTAATATTATAGAAATAAAATGATAAACATTGTATGTACGGCCAAGCCGTGTGATGGACTATTGTATTATAGTTATGAGTACTGCAGTTACTTAAACAGCATAGGTACTCACGCATGTCTTATAATCATATCGCATCCAATGTTTACTGAAGAAGACTACTTTAATGCTATTACAGAAAAATATACTTTTTATGACAATGTGATTGTAGATGATTTTGCGTATACCGGTGTAACATTGATTATGGGCAGAAGTATGATGACTCTTGGTTATAAAGGTAGAGAATCATACAAAATAGATCAATTGCTTTTATTGCATTTACTATTTAGAGATAAAGTTATATCGGTATATTCTGAAAACCATCCAGTAGAATATAATCAAGCATTAGAATATTTTTGTCCTGAAGAAGTGATAGACTTATGTGACTATGATATATATCCGAATGGTGAAGGCAAACCATTTGAAAAAAGAATTTGGTTTGATATTTACAAGCCAATAGAAAAAGACATACAGTTTCAATATTTGTTTAACGGTACTAATAGTCAATATTATAATGCAGCAAAATCTGTAATACAAAAATATCCAGATCATGGCATTATGATTTATGACATAGGTGTTATTAACTCAAGGTTTAATAATCTTGTAGTGCCTATTCCTAATGTGCTGGGTATATTTGAAACATATGTTTACACTAAGAGTATTTTAGATCCTGCAACTAGGATTATACAAGAGTGTATACACTATAAGAAAGATATGATATTTGAAGCTACTAACAGAGGTGCTGAAGTTTATAAGAATAGAAAGATACAAAAACCAAACGTGGAGAATATTGTAAATGAATTATGAAGGTTGGGATCAAGACTATCTTGAAAATAAACAGTTATACTTAGATTTATTTGATAAAGTAATGCAAGAAGATAATGAAAAGAATGTAGAGTTCTTAGAAAAAAAGATTGCAAAGTATGTTGGCCGTAAACATGCAGTTGCCGTCAATAGTGCTACAGACGCATTATTCTTTTCACTTAAATGTTACGATGTTGGTCCGGGTGATGAAGTACTAGTCAGCGATTTTTCGTGGATCTCATCTGCATCTTGCATTCTCATGGCTCGAGCCACACCGGTGTTTTGCGATATTGATTTAGATTCTTACCACATATCATTTGATGAGATTAAAAAGAAAACTACGAGTAAAACTAAAGCACTTATCTATACTCACTT
>Ga0181410_1001459_pt1 | contig 10047 bp, 17 predicted proteins | sample 33SPOviralmetaG_FD_130112 | JGI IMG/M metagenome (GOLD analysis project Ga0181410, IMG submission 130112) | Marine viral communities from the oligotrophic San Pedro Time Series (SPOT) site, San Pedro Channel, CA, USA - 33 SPOT_SRF_2012-06-20 | ecosystem: Environmental > Aquatic > Marine > Strait... | reverse complement strand
TTCATGAAATATTTCGGCGTGTCGTCAACAACGTAGTCATTGTTGCGTAAATAATCAGCAAGAAACTTAATGCAAATGATACTGTTATCCACATCAAACCTACAATTATACCTAACAGAAAGACTAAATCTTTCCGCAGTAAATACAGGAACTTCTTTAAGTTCCTCTTCGATACTCTTGAAGTAAGATTCCTTGGCCCTAGTTCTAGATGTCCAATGACGTCCTGCATAAAACGCATTAAGGCTCGGCGGTTTCGGAAGTTGGAGTACAATCTCATAGTAATCTTCAATCACACCATTAAAATAAGTATTTTTGTCTGTCTGCCAATGACAGAGGCTCAAAAAGTTTTAAACCAGAGACCCAAGTTTTGAATCCAGTCATGTTCTTATTGATCTGAAACAGAACAGGATGACTCCTTGGTGTCGGCTCTCCTCCTGTCTCTTTGTTTCTTTGCTTAACTACATGAAACTCAGTTATTCTCCTGCGATCTTCGTCCTCTGCTTGAACCTTTCGATGCCATACCAGTAAGGAATCACTACGATTGCTAAACTTAGATCCAGACTCTGCTTCTGACCCTAACGGGGCCACTGATAAACCATCATCTCCTGTTGCTCTTTGCGCCGCAGTAATAGAGTGAGTGTTCAACCAAACTGCCATGTTCTGCTTGTTAGATAATGTTAATAACTCTGAGGCGGCTTCATAATGATACTCGTGAGAATTCAATCCAGTCTGTCCCATTTGTAGTTTCAAACTATTATATGGATCAATAAGTAAACCCTGGTACTCTTCCTGCCTAATTAACTTTTCTGCAAAGACTAGCATGTCTGTATAGCCGTAAGTCTCGTGGTTGTTTATCAGAACAAAATGATTCTTTACAAAATCAAAAGCAAAACTCCTTTCCTCAGCGCTCATAAATTGGATAGGTTTGTCCAGGCAAAACTCCATGAGTCTCATCTTGACGGCTCCCGTTTTATTCTCTGACGAATACACGATCCACTTCCACTTATGGTGGATGGCACTTGCTAATAACATATTCAAAGCCATGGTTGTTTTACCTACGTTTGAATGACCTACGATCACGACGAATTCTTTTTTAAACAAAAAGTATTTATCCAGGTACACACATCCCGTGGTTAATCCCATTTCAACATCACCCCTGTGGTAACTCTCAATCCAGTTATAGTCTTCAACGTCACTAGCAACAAAAGACATATCACCGTTATTGATTTGCATCTCTCTGATGGCGGCGGCCTCTTCTTGCAATGTCTCTCTTATGGGTTGCCTCTTGCCTTGCTCGATGCCATCCAGTAAAGTTCTCCTGGCGTGATCCAGGTCATCGATCTCTTTGAAACTAAGTTCTCTTTCAATTACTCGGATGGATTCATTCTCTTCAATCCTTCCTGCCGCGATATATCCTCCTGCTAACATGGCCGCCTTGCATAAGACCGCATGCTTTTCTCCGTCAGAAGATCCACGGATCATGGCGCAGACAATATTTAATTTACCATAGTCAGTGTACGTCCTGTGCGTTTTAATTTCAGCCGTCTGGTCCAGGGCCTTTTCAGATAGCATCATGCTGAAAGGTTGAGCCGTAGTATTGATAACTAAGTCTGGATCATAACTCTCATAGCATGCTCTTGCCTCGTTGACCCCAGAGGGATCGACCTCCAGGCCATACTGTTTCTCAAAATAAGATTGAAGAGATCTAAAATGATCTCTATGTTTATCTGGGTGGCTCACATTTATTAATGCTTTTAAGCCATCTCCCGACGGGCTTGCCCAACAAGCCAATACATAATCGTCTGTACCTAATAAGGATTTGGATTCACTTACGTTGATGTGGTCAAAGTCTAAAACAATAAGTCCACTGTGCGTTTTTAAGTCCTGGTCTTTTCTGCCTTCAAAGACTCCAGAGAATAATGCAATGGGTAAATCTTTTTTTCTGGATTTAGATCCGTCTCTTACTTGGCTGACTGTCTCCTCACTGTTGCCGTCTTTAATTCTTTTCAATGCTGTCGATAGGGTGACAACAACTGGCTCGGTAGTATCAACCACCGACTTGTACATGGTTATTTTTTTATCAAACATTCTTCTTCGGCTCTTTGATTCTGATTTTATCTACAGGGTCCGAAGGTATTTCTCCTATAATCAGTAGCGCCTCTTGTAATTTTTCTCTCATTACTTGGGCGTTTCTTAAATAGAACATTGATCGCATGGTTGCAATGGCAAATCCATACTTAGTGGTTAGAGGTGATTGTTTATTGATGCTCATTTATTAAGGGGTGTTTGTCTATTAAGTTTTTCAATTGAACAATATCAAATTTCATGTCCATAATTAACTTCCAATCATTAGAGGCTACCTCTCCAGGTTGAATGGCTAATCTTAATTCCTTTCCATAAATTATTTTTTTCTTTGCGCCTGGGTCATACACATAGCATAGGTCGTCACGCAATGTATTGTATGTGTAGAGGTATTGAGGGTTCATGGGTTTACCTCGCCTGGTTAATGTTGTCATGTTGGCGTGCCTCTTCAATGAATTTATGGCCGTTGCATGATTTCGATTTAACATCTCGCCAATTTTATGATATGGAAATTCACTTTTACTATGATAACGAAACAATGCAGTCAGCATTGATCTTGCATCGATATAGATCCTATCCCTTCGCTTACTCACTAGCATATGTTCCTTTATATGTAAGTAGTCACAAGTTTTTCTAATTACATCTATTGGTTTGTCAACTAAGATTCTCCTAATCTCTGGTTCGGGTTCTCCAAAAAAAACTTTTTCAATTCTAAATCTTTTCATTTTGATGCTACTGTTAAAAATCCTCCGTTATTCCTAATCATATTTTTAAATATCTCTTGTATTTTTTCTTTGCTTTCAGAGGAGAACAATGCATCTCCAGATCTTTGCAGTTGATACTCGGATTTATATTTTACAATACTGTACTTGCGATGCCTATCGTAAATCGTTAAGTTAAGAGAGTGATCTCCTTCGTTCTTTCCAGGATCGGTACATCTTTGCAATGACGGCTCTTCGTTGGGGTTTGAATTTAAATTTTTTTCCATATCTCGCGGTGGCAATTCTAATAAACTGGTCTAATTCTTTTTCTTTGATGTCCATATCATTGGGGTTGATAACGGGGGGCACCAGGCCCCCCAGGTTATCTTCGTCTATTCTCATTACTTAGAATGGTAGGTCCTCTTTAACCTCATTCGCTTTAGGCATCTTCTGCTGATTGCTCTGAGAGTGCGGATCAAATACAGTCATGAAGGCTTTGCCATCATTGAGAACTACAAAGTCACAATGCACTTGGTTCTTCGCCGTCTTGTACTTTAGAAGGTCGTGCAGTTGCTCCTCTTTAAATGAGATATTATAAACAGTAGTGCCAGACTGCTCGAATCTCTTCGGATCAGCGACATACCCTGTGTATATTCTCTTTGGTTTGTTGTTAATATCCATCGTATTAAATTTAAATGGTTTGAATTAGGTAGTGTGTCTCACTACCCTTGTCGCTTTCCAGAAAGTCAGCGATGGTGTCTATAGCCTGGTTAAACTTATTCTCACCTAGTTTCAGAGTCTCCTCTGAGGCTTTATAGACTCCAGGTGTGTGGGGATACGTCTTGCTTTGGGCTAACCAATAGAACTCTTGAAGATCAAAGGCTGTCAAATAAAGGTAGGCTTGAATCGGGTATCCATATTTAAAGATATCGTATTTAAAGCCGTTCAGATTCTGACAGGACTTGCTATCGCATATAAATGTTTTTCCAAGGCAGTCCAAAAACCCACGCATCATAACATCGCCATGATTTTTTGTAGGTATAGGTTTCTTGAACTCGACCTGGTATTTACCCGTCAAGTATAAATCTTTTGCTCCGCAGTCTTCAAGTCTGGTGATCATATCAATTGCTTGCGTGTGATCATCGGCGTTAACCATCTCTTTATCTGGATTGTCCTGCTCTAGTTTACGGAGGTAGTCCTTGTATACTTTGGTTGCTCTGGGGTTTTTTATTCCCTTAGCCTTTAACTCTTCGACCATCTGGTCATCATCAATCATGACGAACCTATCATCAAACTCCTCTGGAGTCATCAGCAGGCAATCGTATAATGATCCGAATGATAGTGCTTGAGTTTTCTTTTTGAGTTTATCTAAATACTTTAACTCAAATAAACGCATGTCTTCCAATGCGTATTTAACGGTGGAATAAGACAGGTAGTCTTTAGAACCACCCGTCTTTTCCTGTAACCTCTGAATTAAACTCATAGCGTTGCTTCGAGTTTCTTGTGTTGCGCCGCAGTAAACTTCTTATATGCGGGCCTTTCCTTCATCTTCTTTAAAGCCATTGGTCTCTCTTGAGGGCTTTTCTGAAGTAGGTGATCTAGCGCTTTATCAAAGTCGGTTACGGCTACTGATGACGGCTTAGTATTAACTATTCCTGCATCTTGTTTAGCAATAGCCATCTCAACTTCGTTTCCGCTAGAGTAAGAAGAGTCAACTCCTATGCCTAGTCCAGACATGGCTCGACCAATTGCTGAAGTTTCGCAGTTCTCAACATGAGATGTAGAATTGATCCTGGTAGAACCTGCAACTTCATGCGCCAGTCCAGTAGACCGAATCACACCTTTGGTGTCTCTGATTACTGTCTTTACTATGACATCATTGTTTTCGTGCTTGATGATGTCTGATTCTATTGACCAGTCTTTGTACTGGGGTTCGCTCCGAAAGAATTTCACTTTCTCATTGACCATCACATATTCGTTTCTCTGAATAGTGATAGTTTTGATTTTTCTTGTGCTCATATTAAAATAAATTTAGGATTTTGAAGATAGTCTTTCTATCTCTCAAATACAATAGTTAAACGATATTATTTATGGGTCTAGTTTTAGCCAGAGCCTCCTTCAGTCTTTTCACATTCTTGCTCAATGCATGAATCTTCATTGACATCAGCATGTCTCCAACTACCGTACTATGCCTAGCCATTTTTGCTATGGCGTCTTCCATCTCCCGAATTTCTCCAGTGATGTCTGATTCAGTGTTTGCGTACATAATAAATAAAATTAAAGTCCTTGATCCTGGACCGCGTTAATAAAAATAGATGCAGAGATTTCCTCGTCTTCGAGATCCACTCCATGCATCGCTAGTAAAAATTTATACGTTTCAAGACTCTCTTCCAGTGCCTTGATACGATAGGAATAAAATTCAAGTTGCACATAGGGGTCATAGTTAATATTAACTCCCGCTACGGCTCTTACATCATCCCTGGTGGCACCACTGTGCCTTTTTGTTTCTCGTGCCATAATAAATTATATATAAATGAAGACCCTGGTCGATCCAAGGAATTTGATTATTTGAGGTTCCTTTATGGACTCTGCGTATTCTCTGGCGTGCCTTTCCTCCAGGAAGAACTTTTGCTTACGTTTTTCTGGACCGATTATAGTCTGAGGTGGGCATATGATATTATACGGAATACTTTTAACAGAGAACCAGGTTAACTTTTCCTCTACTGGCTTTCCATACTTGGCTATGTAAGCCTTGGCCCTGGAAGGGTCGCATATTGGATCGCCTTCCAGGTATCTGAGCGCATTCGAGCGCTCAAGAAAGTTTGCTGCATTTGAAGTGATTGTTTGCATGATTAGAGATATTATTAATTATTACAATTTACGAATTATCTGAATCAATTCCAAATTCTGGAGCCTTAGTCCTTAGGTCATTAATAGCCTGGCGGAGTCTCCAGATCTCCGTCCTGTAAAGTTTGGTCCTAACCTTTTTAAGGTAGGTTTTAGAAAGACTGTAAATCCTTTCACCATCCCCCACATAAAGTCTATTTAAAAACTCTTCGGTGTCGTGGCTATTTAAGGTTGATATGAACTTGAGCGGATCAGTATGCTCAGTTATCTGATTGTTAAGGCCCTCGCCCTTCATAGAAAAATATTTCATGATTAAAAAATTAAATTATTAGTAAAAAAAAAGTTTATAGGTTCCATACAGCGCTAACCAGTAGGCAAGTATGGTGGTGAGTAGGCCGATGACCCCAATGATCATCGTGGCCCACTTACCGTAGTGTTCTGGATGGTTCTTCATGCGTCCATTGCTTTACGATATTCTCTATACTCCGTCCAGAACTTTTCTTTGTAGTCGGGATCATTCATACATTTTGCCAACTCCTGGATCCAGTCTTCTGTGGTCATATTACAAAGACCCCTGTCGACCTCATACATTTGATGTATGGCTAGGTATAAAAGTTTAGTTTCAGTATTCTCTTCAAGAATGTCCACCTTTTTATTTGGGTGACAGTCATTACAGAAAATGTCGAAATCGTTTTCGTTAACATCTTCCATTGTTCCGTATGGTTGGGTAACTCCACAACCGTAACAGACATCGGTTACTTGATTATTACTCATGGTTAAAGATTTAAATTGTTTAGCATTATTGCTACATTCCTGGAAACAGCGCTCCAGGAATCGCTCTGAGCCAAAAGCCTATTTATACTCGCTCAGACGAGTTGAATACGAACGCCTTCGGGTATGCTTTTTTACCCTTGGCGCTAACAGCCCAACAACCTTGTGAGAAATTATCGTTTTTATCGATTATTTTTTGAGCCTTCTCAGTTCGTTTAACAGAGATGACTCCAAGATTTGTAGTCCATTCGATGTAATTGCACCCAGGAGTATGGATCCAGTTATCTGGAACACGCTCTCCAGTCACATCGCATTGTTCGTAGTTATAGCAGTGAAGATCATCCTGGTCGCATTTCTCGATCCTGGGCATAACGTCAAACCCTAACACCCTTTTGTAGGTCTTGATTATTAATCTAAGGGCGTAGACAGCGTCTAAATATCCACCGAAATCGAAATCATCCTCTTTGTTCAAGTTGTACCGCTTTTCAAATCTGTACTCATCGGGACCTTCCTCGGATTTGATGTATAAGAACTGATTCTTAATTTTAATAGATTTGACGTTCATGTAATTGTAGTAAGTGCTCCCGTCATATGTACCTGGGATCTCATCGTAGTGATCGCTCAATTGATGATAGGCATCTACCAGGTGACTGGCATGAAGAACTAACTTCTTAAAAGTAGTGGGTACGATACATCCACCGTTCCCGTCATATATGTCTATCGGAAGTCCGATAAAATGATTTGTTGTTTTCATTATAATTGTTTTTGAGATTACTAGCATTATTGCTACCGCCCTGGAAGATTAACTCCAGGACACGCTTGCGGCTTAAAGACTGTTTATACTGGCCGCAACCAGTTGCTCTACCTCAGTAGTGTTGTAGTGCTTAACTCTGATCTTGTCCCAACCCGATGAGGGTACCTGGACACTGTAGTGCTTTCGCACGGCTCTCAAAGCATCGACCAGGCTAGTGGCACAACTGTGGTACCACTTGACTCGGCCATTCAGAGTCTTGCGGACTCCTGCTTTGGTCCGCTTGACAAACCCAATCCCCAGTTTGCCAGAGAACCCTACATGGGTTCGACTGACATACAAGGTGGAGTAAGTAATCCTGGAGACGTTCTTGCGTCGCTCTAGTCCAGGAGTTATGTCTACGGCTCTCATTATTTCTTTATAGTAAAGTGTGAGACAGTGCTTAAAGTAACTCTAGGCATACTAGGCATTGGTGTAGTTGCCTTACCGTTGTAATCAAAATACTCGACGTATGTCTCTGGCTGTACACCCAGTTTGTATATGTTGATATCCCAGTCTTGACCACCCACCCAGGTATCAAGATCATTGTCGCTCCATTTCTCCAGGAGCAAAGCCGCTGTAAAAATGATTTTGTGATTGAACCGAGTATTAGCCTCAGCCCAGGTTGTATTGGCAAACTTCCTGTCCAGGAAACGAAGTAAGGTTTGTAGCCTTGTATCTTTATTTTGCTTTTTCATAATAATTGTTATTAGAGATTACTAGCAATATTGCTACCCCCCACCGCAGTGGGGACGCTCTGAGCCTAAAGTCTGTTTATACTCGCTCAGACGAGTGAAGTACCGTCAAGTACATTATCAATGAGATCTGGTATCATCCAGAGAGCCTCCCATTTGCTAGCCCATAAAGTGTCGCCACCGTCCTCCAGGGAGATGGTGTCTGAATTGACTTGCCAGAAGGTCGTTCCAGGACCAGACCATTCTACTTCGTCTCGGAGGTTTGCGATTGTTACCACATGCCCCCTGTACTCGGCTTGATATAAGCCTGTCGCTATTCTTTTGCTTTTGATAGTTTCGAACTTAGTTTCCTGTATCATCCTACAAATCTTAAATCCTTGTTAGCCTTCTTTAAGATCTTGTGACTTGCTTGGGCGTTCTGCCATATGCTGTAATTGGCACCCAACTCTTCGAGTTCAGACGTAGCATCCTTCACCTCTTCTAATAGGCGCTTTGCTCTCTCTCTATCAGTCTCAAGGAATTTGTCTCCATTTGTTTTATATAATACTCTTTTGTAGTCAAATATGTATTCTTTGAGATTATTTAGTTTATTATCCATCTGTTCTGGTGTAAAGTAACTTTTCTCAATATGTAAATCAGATAGATTAGATGCTACTCTCATAAGCATATCTTGAGTGTCTGGAAAACCAAACCTTTCGTCGTATTTGTTTTCAAATTCTTGTGTTGTCATGATTGTTTATTTTAGTTTTGGTTAGATATCTATTTCATCCTCTCGGAATCATCAGTTGAGATACACATCTCAATATAGATGCCTGGCCGATGTCTCCATATGGGCCAGGGCTATTTAGGTTCCAGTTTACTCAGTCGGACAACTTTACTGTAGTTTCGAGTCTCCTTCTTAAAATGTCGTAGATGCTAGTTACGATTCCTCAACGCTTTGCAGGGTTATAAACTGGGCGAGGAGTTTGCGTTCCGATGTCTTGCTCGGCTCTGTCGCGCTTGGTGGCTCACTTTATAGTGGCGAAAATTTGAACATAGGTGTCAATCGTTTTGGTTAGATGATTCAAATCTAGTGTATATTTTTCTAACTGACAAAACTTTTTTTTCATTCTCACAAAAGATAAGTCTACAGCATGGTACTAGTAAGGGATGCAGAGATTAAAATATTTTTTCCTGGAGAAGGTGTTACCAGGTAAACGCTTTTTGGAAATTAGTGGCCTATATATGATCGCGCGTTAGAAACTTTTATGACAATTCCAAATGTTTTTGAAAACTTTTTTCTGCACGGAGGTTTGAACTACTTTTCGGGCTACTTAAATACAGCAACAATAACGGCTTGAAATAATTATCTGAGGGTCAAGTGTGGTATCTGTTTAGATCAGTCGTTAGGTTTGATTTATATGGGGTTATTGGAGGTGTGTATTGTTCCCACTGTAGGGGGAAGGTAACAGGCTATGGGAAGGCCTAGCCCCATAGGGCGATGGCCGATTTGTAGCCCTGGTTGAGGGAAGGTTTGGGTCATGGATTCTCAAACCCTTGCTATCACTGGATCGGTGAAATAATAGTGTTGCCTATAATATGTATTATGTTAACTAAATGAAATCCCAAAAAGTTTGCAGAAATAAAAAATTGACTTAGGGGGGTCATGTTGGAATCCCAGTTCTGGTTTAGGTTTCGGACCGTCGTACATATATATAATCCCCACGCAGAACATATCTCATCAGTTTATCCAGATCCAGTAAAGCCCAAAATGTAGTTTTTGATTGTGTGTATATAAGCCGTCACCAGAGATGGAACCAAGCGGATCGCTACGCGATAATGCATGTTGGAACACCTATCCTGATATAGGTACAGTTGTAGCGCCGATTCATTTGTACCTGAGCAGTTCAAGAGTGACACTCAATGTGTTTCAGACTTTAGTATTGCGATCTTGATAGTGTCGAAGTCTTTGTTAGACTTCTACCCGATCTGATATTTATCGTATTTCATATCGGAGTGTGTCAGAGACCAAGCGAAGTTACAGCAAAAAAAGTTATTATGCAACACTTGGTACAACACCTATTTCATTGTCTTTAATATCTGACGAAGTAATACTTGGTGGGAGGAAGGCATTTCTCTATTCTCTAACATCCACTTCACATATACAATGGGTGTGTTTTTT
>Ga0181410_1001458_pt1 | contig 10060 bp, 4 predicted proteins | sample 33SPOviralmetaG_FD_130112 | JGI IMG/M metagenome (GOLD analysis project Ga0181410, IMG submission 130112) | Marine viral communities from the oligotrophic San Pedro Time Series (SPOT) site, San Pedro Channel, CA, USA - 33 SPOT_SRF_2012-06-20 | ecosystem: Environmental > Aquatic > Marine > Strait... | reverse complement strand
AGTAGTTGTTGTTCTTACAGTACCTGTGCCAGAAGTAAAGCTAAGATTTCGACTAGAACCTGTAATATTAAAGTCTGTAGCTGCGATAACTTCAATATCGCTTCCTATTCTAAAACGCTCTACGCCTGCAGCATCAAACCTTATCTTATCTTCATCTGAGCTTTCCTCGACTTGTATCTTGGTATCGCCATCAGAGTCAGATATTGAAGTGCCTCCACTTGCTCCTGCTATAGTTGCAAATGTTAAGTTGCCTGATCCATCTGTTTTAAGTACTTGGTTTGCGCTTCCGTCTGCTGTTGGGAATGAATATGCATTGTTAAATCTAATTACACCACTTGGTTTGACTACTAATCGTCTAGTTCCGGAACCTGAATTAACTGTTGCGCCTGTTCTAATTTCAAAGTCACCACCAACATTTAATAGTGCACTTGTTGATGTAGAGTCTTTAAAGAATAATCTTCCTGAAACACCAGCATTACCCGTATCATTATTTAATACTATACCATTTGCACCATCTGCAACTACATCTAATCTAGAGCTTGGAGTATTTGTTCCAATGCCAACGTTACCACCGGCTGTTATTGCCATCCTATCTGAATAAGTAGTATTAGTACCAGTTACACCAGAGAATATTAATGTACCATAAGCATGTGCACTACTACCACCTGTGGTACTTGAACCTGGAGTTGCAAGGTTTAATCTCCAATAATCTTTATTTACTCCACCGTAATCGTCTATAGTTCTATCACTACCAAGTGAAAGCATTTGGTATACTGTATTAGATACTATGTTTCTTGTAATTCTTAAATCGCCATCAACATCAAGTTTACCTTGAGGCGTGGTGGTTCCGATACCAACATTATTGTTTGTGGCAATACGAATACCAGCAGTCTCACTATTATAACCTAAATGTAATCCACCTGCACCGAGTCCCATAATTGTTGGAACATTTGAATATGCAGGAAAAAGTTGCATATGTGCTGTTGCACCAGAACGAGAAACTCTTATTCCAGATCCATCACTACTTTCAACATGAAACCTAGTTTGAGGTGAAGTTGTACCTACACCAACGTTGCCGCCTTCAAAAGCAAAATCACCAACATTAGTAATAAACCCTAAACCATTAGTTCGTGTTTCTAAATAAGAATGAACAGATCCATTTTTGCCAAACCGAATTTGAGCGGCATCTGCAGTATCATCTCGTGCTAAATTTATATATCCAGGACCTACTTCTGCTGTATTAGCGTCTCCTGGTGTTCCGCTTATAGATGCTGCTGTGAAATTACCAACTGTTATAACACCATTGACGGAAAGTTTATTTGAGGGACCAGTGAATCCGATTCCAAGATTGCCACCAGTAGTTAAAGATACTTTTTCATTACTTGCAGTAGTTTTAGCGCCACACCAAAAACCTAATCTGTTTGCTCCGTATCCTCCGATAAACCATTTTTCTGTACTTTGAGCAAGTAACTCTAATCCATAGTAACCATCAGTTCCACTTCTTGCTTGAAAATATGCTCCAGCATTAGAATCTCCAGTTAAAACTTGTATTCTGGCATCATTTGCTGCACCACTTGATACTGATAATTTTTGTGCTGGATTTTTAGTTCCAATACCTAAGTTACTTCCAGAATCAATCCAAGAGTCTCCTCCAGTATCCAGACGAATATCTTCTGTACTAGCATCAAATAAAGAGAATAGTCCTTTGTCTAAATTACTTCCAGTTCCTCTTGGTATAATTCTTGCAACATTATGGTCTGCTGAACTTAAATAAAATTCTGTTCCGTCTCCTTTTACATGAAGTGTAGTACCTGGATTATCTGTTCCTATACCAACGTTGCCGTTAGCTAGAATTACCATTCTAGTACTAGTACCGCCTGTTTGAAATCTTAATAATCCATTTGAGTGAGTTGCCCCAATATGAAAAGAGCCGTTAACATTACTAAATAATTCGTTTGGATCATGGAACATACTTGTTGTTCCATCTGTAATAGTAAAGTAAGAGTTGGTTAAGTTTGCTCCACCTCCCATACTCGTACCGGAAGATTGTACAACTAAAGGATTGCTTGGCGAAGATGTTCCAATACCTACACGATTGTTAGTATGGTCTATATGAAGGGTATCCTCGTCGTGTAAGGTTACTATGGCACTACTGTCTCCTCTTATGAAAAGAGATTTGTCGTTTGAGTTGAACGCGAGTTCACCTACCTCTATATTTGAGGTGGTCGGATTTCTTCCAGCAACGGAAGTACGTTTTAATTTAACTGTTTGTGCCATATATATGTATTCCTTTTAGTGCGTATATACGCGGAAGTTGTGAAGGTACTTAGAAAGTACCTCCATCAATTGTAGTTGTCCAAGAAGCTGTTCCTGCTGTTCCCATTGTTAAGAGAGCACCATTTGAAGTGGGTTTTGTAACCCTTGTATATCCAGCAGCATTAGAGACTCCAATTAGTATATCACCTGTAGCAACTGTAGTAACTCCTTTAAGTCTTATAGTATCTGAACTTACTTGAATTGTTTTGTCATCTACTGCTACATCTAATGTATTGCCTGATTTTGTTAAAGCTGCTCCAGCAATAACTTGACCTGCTCCTGAGAACTGAACAAAACTTAATGCTGTACTATCTAAAGTAATAGCGTCGTTTGTAGTAAGTACAAACCCATTGTCTCCATTTACGGTACCTTCTTCAACAAAACAGAACATGCCAGAAGTAACTTCTGCACTTACATTTGCGTCTGTTGCTCTTGCTGGGGAACTTCCTGCTGTATAAATACCATTTTCACTCCCTGTAGATTGATCTTTAACAAGGACTCTGTCCCCGTCTGCAAGAGTTACACCATCAATTGCATCTCCAACATTTAGAGCTGTTGCAATTGTAATATTAGCTGTTGTTGCTACTCTTACTGAATCTTTAATATCAAGAGCTTGTTTTACTGCATCAACGTATCCTTTAGTGGCTGCATCTTGTGCGCCTGTTGGATCAGTAATATTTACTATTCTTGAGCTGTTTGCATCAATTGTACCAGAACCATTAGGATTAAGTGAAATATTACCATTAGTATTAGTACTAGATATTTCATTACCGTTAAGAGTAAGATTATCTACATCTATAGAAGTAAGACCATTTAAGTCTGTTCTACTTGTGCCTAAAGCTATTGCGTCAGAACCAATTGTTACACTTGAGTTTGCTAATTGTGTATTAGATACTGCGCCCGAAGTAATAGTAACTACACCACTTGTGACTGTAAAGTCTGCAGATGCAAAAGATGCAACACCTTTGTTTGAGGTTGTTGCTAACTCGCCTGCAATAGTAATTGTATTATCACTAACAGTTGTGTCAATTCCTTCTCCACCTGTAAATGTTAGTGTTTGTCCTGTGTTGATTGTATCGTTTGAGCCACTATCTGCTGCAAGTGTTAGTGAGGATACTACAGTTCCAAAACTTAATTGTCCAGAACCGTCTGTTTTTAAGAATTGACCATTTGTACCATCTGCTTGCGGATGTGAAAGCCCGTCTATAACTACTGAGCCATTTCCATTTGGAGTAAGTGTAATATCTCCATTTGTATCTTCAGATGTAATTGCATTACCGTCAACTTTAATATTGTCTACATGTAGTACTGACCATGGATTACTACCACTACCTAAAGGATATGATCCTCCAGTTGGTGTAAGACCCACGTTGGCAGAAGCCAATAACCAGCTTGATCCAGCTGATTTAAATATAAGTAAATCATCAATACTTGATGAGATAGATGTATCTGCGTCAGCGTCAAAAATAAGTTCTTTACCATTTAAATCAACGTTTTGATTAAATATTATTTTTTCTGCTGAGTTTGTAGTATCGAAGGTTAAATAGTTATTAGTACCTTCTACGATTGTTAGAGCTGTTGCTGAGTTATCTACAACTTTCAGCTCCATTGTTCCGCCTGTTCCGAAATCAATACTTCCAGTTGCAGGGTCAATAATTAAATTTCCTGAACCTGTAGATATTGTATTTCCGTTTATTTGTATATTATCAACGAGTAAATCGTCAATCTTTTTGTTTGCATCTACTATGAGTGCAGAACTTGCTGTAAGTGTACCAGCTGTGTGATCGACTAGTTGAACGTACGTTTGTCCCCCGATTACGTCAAAAGTTGAGCCGTCTCCAATAAATAACTTATTTGAGTTATAGGAATAACCTAACTCACCTTTAGCAAGACTAGAGCCTGGGGTGGCCGTACTATCACTTCTTTTAATTTTTATAACTTGTGCCATTGTTTAGTCCTTAAAAACCACCTCCATCGAGGTTGTCCATTGTGCCTGTTGCTGCTGCAAGAGGTACGAATTCAAAATTATTTGGAGAGGTTTCTCTATATACCATTAACTGATCATCATTAGTATCGTACCATAGATCACCTTGTTCCAAATTGTTTCCTGTCGGAGCAGTATCGCTCCTAAAAGATTGGTCTGCTAGTATTTGCAAAGCGCCTGTTACAGTACCGCCTGCAGGGATAATATTCCCAATAGCGTCTACTGTGATTTGAGATGCGTTTGCGGAAAGCAGATTTAAACTTGTAGTAACTTGAATAGGGTTATCGCTCTGATTTAAAGTAACAGAATTATTAGTCTCATTTACTGTGACATAGGTAGGCTCTTCATTTACTGTTACTGTAATTGCCATTATCTTGTTACTTCTGGAGTTACTGTAACATTTCCTTCCATAAGTCGTGTTATAGTTCCTCCTCCCGATTCTATTTCTAAATCATATACATACATTCCCTCTTCTACCGCAGAGGTTTGTGTTGCAGTCGCAGTTACCTGTAGTTTTCCCTGAGCTGCATTTGAAACTGCTACTGTAAAGGTAAGAGCAATAGTCGATGAGTTGTGGGTTGAACGCATCTGCATACGTCCAGTGTAGCCAGTCAAACTCATTGCTGACCCACTTTCTTGCACAGTTATCTCTCGACTGAATGTCGTTCCCTGCTCTAATGTAAAATTATAACTTCCAGCTGCCATTTTATATATTTCTCCAATGTCTAATTATACCAAAAAAATATACCTAATGTCAAGGATTAAATTTTCAAGGTAGTTGTCTTTCCTAACTTTGTAGGATTTTTGATTTATTTATTTTATTTGCTTAAATTTTTCTAAGTAGTAGAGTATGTCCATGTTACATCAGCCCAAGCACTATCATTAGCTTTGTATTGAGCATACTGAGCAACAGTTCCATGATTTTTAACTACATCATGTTCATGAGTATTAAAACTAGGAGGATCGGTTGGTACTATCTTTGCTGTTCCTGAGATATCGAAACCAGCAGCAGAATATCTAGCTCTTTCTGCAGTCATTGCATTTGAGTTGACAGGATTTGATGCCATAAACCAACTAAATGCTGAGGTTACTTCGACTCTTTGGCACATAGCTAAAACGAACATATGAGAGGCTGTCCAATATCCTTGCCCTCTATGACTTGGGTGAACCATGCCAAATTTTAAATAGCATATATTATCTTCTTCAAAAACATATGCTTGATACGCTACAGGAGTTCCGTCTGCTTTTTCTAATATCATAGACCACACTATACATTTATCTTCGTAGTTTACGTCTCCTGATTTTATTAATGCTTCGCTTCCATATCCTTCATTTCTTTCCATATGCAAACTAAATCTATTTAGTCTTTCTGAAAAACTTTGAATCCCTTGAGGAAAGTCTTTCCAACATTCCGTATAAAAATTAAAGTCAGACTCTTTCATTGGTCTTAGTTTCATTCCGTTACTTGCTGTTATTACTGTATTACATGCCATTTTGTTTCTCCTACGGTTTTGACGCGTTATGTACTAATACTTTATTTACATAGTAAGTATGGGTTTTGTCTACTGTTATGTTCCATACTTCTTGTTCTTCTTCTATTTTATTAATTATCTCTACTTTCCCGTTTGTTGTCTTATCTCCTATTTCTATTTTGCTAGGCTGTAAATCTACGGAGTGCCCAAACTCTTCGCATTCTTTATAATAATCCTCTGGATTTATACAACTCCAACCTTTTCCATCTATCCATATAGGATGTCCGCCAGTTAGTTTTAAGTCATTTAATTTATACCAATAACTAACATTGTGTGCAGTTTTGTTTGTTACTACTCCACCTTTTACTTCTTGTCCAATTTCTATTTTTTGTATTTCTTGCTCTGTGCCGTCGACCATTTCAACAAGAGACCCAGGTAGGAAACAACCGCCTCCGCTAGGCCCACCGCCTCCTGAACCTAAATTAAAAGTTGTAACTGTAGCAGTAACGGCTATTGTTTTGGAAGACGCTGTATGAGTTACAGTTATTGTTTTAGCTGTTGCAGCACTTCCAAAACTTGATGAAGTCCAGGCATCGTTTCCAGTACCTGTATTTGTTAGTGCAAAAGCACTAATATTGCCGCTTGATCTTGTCCAAGTATAGGTACATGCAAATGTTCCTAATGTTGGGTGAGTTATAGATAATTCTCCTGTTGCGTTTGTAGTAGTATAAGTACTTCCATTATTAGTAGAGAAGAAACTACAAGTTCCTCCAGAGCTATAAGTTATAGAACCGAAGGTAAGAGCTGTGCCTAATACACCACCTGCACTACTAATATTAGTACTACTTATATTGGTGTTTAATAAAGTAGAAAGACTTGTTAATGCTGTTCCTCCTTTTGATACTGGAATAACTCCTAGTCTATCGTTACTTAGAGTTCCTGTTAAGTCTGCTGCTGAACCACTAAAGCTTGAAGTACCTGCACCTATTGCAGTACGGGCTGCTGCTACATCCGCGGCTGTAATAACAGATAAAGTTGGAAAATCAGAAGAACTAAAACGAGCTGGAGCAATACTTCCTGATAAGTCTGCTGCTGAACCACTAAATGATGATGTACCTGCTCCTATGGCTGAACGAGCCAAAGCCTCAGTAGCCGCTGTTAATATGTCTTTTTGAGGAAAGTCTGTTGCGTTTAATCTAGCAGGGTTTAAATTACCTGTTAGATCAGCTGCAGAACCACTAAAGCTTGAAGTACCTGGAGTAAATCCAAGAGCTCCTGTAACATTACTAGAACTTATTTGACTATTTTTAAAGTCGTCTTCTGCAACAGAAACAAAAGAAGTACCATTCCATCTTGGGAATCTACCTACTGTGGTTCCAAATAAAGTATCTACATCTGTTCCAAATCCACCTTTATTTCTTGGAACTGTTGTTTTAATAACTCCACTACTATCAAGTCCTGTTCTAGCTCTTGCTATTCCATCTTGAGCATTTGCTACAGTCTGATTACCCACATTTGCAACATTGTCGGCTGTATTAGCAGAAGTTACATCAGCATTATCTACTACTCCACTTAATCCGACAAGTGCTTGACTTGCTGTCACTGTTGAAGTTTCAGTCGCTCCTATTTTTAACTTAATTGCTGTTCCTGATATATCTACATCAAGAGCCGTATTTTTAACATCATTGTCGCCTAATGTAGTTGTACCGTTTGCTGCTTTAAGATTAGTGCCTAAGACAGCTCCTACTGTAGCTCCATCAGTGTAGTCTAAATTTAGCCCTGCTTTTGAAACTGCTCCAGTTCCACTATTATTGTAGTTTAAAGTACCGTCTGTATTTATTTGAACTCTAGAATTAACAATAGCATTTCCTGCAGAGGTAAGCCCTGTGCCTCCTTGCGCTTCTGGAATAGTTGTTAGTACAACTCCACTAGCATTAAGAGCCGTGCTGACTCTTCCGTCTGTTAGTTCAGTTGGTCTTCCGCCTTGGTCTGACCAATAGTTTGAAGTAATTGCTGAGAATTGTACTTTTTGAATTATTGAACCAGAATCATGAAAAGAAGAGTCCATGTGTAAATTATTTGTAATTCTAACTGTTACTGTTCTTTCTAAGTCTCCATTATGGTAGTATCGAATAGCACTACCATCATAAGTTACTGTAAGCTTATCTTCTGCTGCATAACTTCCATGAGCAGATATATTGCTTCCGCTTTCATAGATTGATAATTGTCCATTATTTTTTATATACCAAGCATAGTCAATACTAGAATAGCTAGTATTAGTGGCAGGGTCATTGTTTAACCCTATCATCATTGCTTTATTTGTTTGAGGAACTACGAAAGAAACTTGTGCTGCTGGATATCCGTCTTTTGAATATACATTAGTATTCCAGCCGCTAGTTCCAGAAGCGGATATTTTATTACCTGTAATGGTAACTGTTTTTGTTCCCCCAGTAAGTAGTTCTAAAGTTTCAGCCCCGAGGCCTCCTGCAGTAACTTGTCCTGTTCCTGCGTTTGCTAGGGAACCGTCTGCATTTATGTTAATACTACCATTTTTAAGTGTGCTAGGAACACTATCGGTTGAGTTAGTGTCTCCGGCTTTTGTAAGTGTAATTGTAGTTCCATCTAAAGTGATTCCTAAATCACTGTTTAAGAATTTATTTGTATTTGTTTCGCCTGTTCCACCTTTACCTGTAGGGACTGCAGTGTCTATTACTCCTGTACTTGTTAGTCCTGTTGTTACTCTTGATTGAAAATTTGTAACCCCAGTAATGCCGTCTACTGAAGGAGTAACTGCAAGAGTACCATCATAGTTAAGTGTACCGTCTGCTTTAGTTGTGATTTGAGCATTCTTAACTGAGCCAGGCAGAGTTCCTGAATTTGTATAACTACCTGTATCAAATCTAAATCTTATTCTTTCATCAGTGATATCTAAATCTAAATCGTTTTCATCTCTTATACCAATTCCACCAAGTCTACGCACAGCTTGGTAGTCTACATTCTGAGCGCCTTCGTAAGAACTTTCTGCTATTTTTACCATTGAGAACCAATAAGGGAAAGTAGTTGGTCTTGTTTGTGTCCAACCTGATGTTCCCCCACTACCAATAGTAAGAATACCTGTTTCAAAATTATAAGGTGTTCCTGATGTTGTGTCTGTTGGAGCAGTTATTGCAGCTACTGAATTACTTGGATTAAAGATTTGTATATAAGCAGATCTTGGGTCATTATTACCCTGAGGGCCGGTCGCCCCGTCTTTTAATCTTAATATTGTTATTGTATCTTCGTCTATTACATTGCTTGAGTAACTTGCGCCTTTTACTTCAACTTTATATACTTCATTTCCTGTACTATAGTTTCCTGCGCTTATGCTTAGAGTATTGGTTGAAGAATATGCCTGTACTTGACTATAGCTACTTCCTCCGTCTGTTGATTTTGAAAATTTATAAGAGTATGTGCCGTATGTAGCAAGGAAGCCAGGAGCAGAAGCAGTTAAAGTAATACTTGAAGGACTAGGATTTGCACTTGCTCCATCGTAATTGAATGCTTGAGCAGTTGCCGTTAGTTCCGTCTTTCCTAGTAATCCTGTTTTATTAATATTATAAACTTTGTTTATAGTTGTACTACCAGAAGTTCCTGTAAGTGTAAAACTTTCCGCATCACTAGTCCATGATTGACCCGTTACAGAATAAATTCCTGTAGTTCTGTTTATGGTCATTGTAAGGCCGTTTTGAGTTTTCGTAACAGTAGTTGCTCCTACTGTTCCTCCACTTATTCCAAAGGCAAGAGAACTTGTAAGTTCAGTAGTTCCTTGGAAAATTTTAAAGTCTCCTCCGCCACCAACATAGTTTATAAAACTAGTAGCAGTAAAGAAACTGAATGTCTGTGCAGTAAAGCTTTCGTTTGTTAGTAATCCACTAAGTGCTGCAGTACCGGGATCTCCATCGTCTCCTTTTGTTCCTTTGTTTGTTCTTGAAAATGTTTGTTTCTTAGTTATAGACTGACTATTAGCTACATTTACTGTATATACTATGTCTGCTGTATCTGAAGTTAAAGAAGAGTGGTCTGCAAAAACTATATTGTTTGAAGAAGCAGACTGCGAGCCAACGGTAATATTAGTATCACTATTTACAGTTACTTTAAATTGTGTAGCACTTGGCGTACCACTAGTAATACCTGTTAATTGAGAGTTCCCTTTAAATACTTGAAAAGTAGTACCACTTCCTGTCATTACAGGATTACTGCCGTCTGCATCCGCTGGAATAGCGTGAGATTCATTTGTACAGATTACTGT
>Ga0181410_1001456_pt1 | contig 10063 bp, 10 predicted proteins | sample 33SPOviralmetaG_FD_130112 | JGI IMG/M metagenome (GOLD analysis project Ga0181410, IMG submission 130112) | Marine viral communities from the oligotrophic San Pedro Time Series (SPOT) site, San Pedro Channel, CA, USA - 33 SPOT_SRF_2012-06-20 | ecosystem: Environmental > Aquatic > Marine > Strait... | reverse complement strand
GGCCAATCTGATATGCACTGGTGCGGCACTCCATCAAGAATGTCCCTGCCCTCTGTATGATTTATGTGCATGTGCCTAGAAAACCAATCGTCTTTTTTATGTATGTCACGTTTGTAGTGACCGTCCGAACCAAGATGGATTGAGTCTAGACCCAGCCTGTGTAACGCATCATTAAGAGAATGCGTACCGCTCTTAGAAGGCCCGATGCCAAACAGTTTATTAAACTCTCTCATGTGCCACTTGGTGGTGGGTACGAAGTTGTGAACGTAGTCTTGACGCTAGTCACAGCCGTGTTGGTGGTGGCAGCGTCAATGTCGATTGCTGCTTTATTCCTTGCTTCCACAAGAGTTTGGTTGGTGCTGATTAGTCCAGCACAAACATACTTGAGTTCTGCTAATGATAGAGTGACGCTCGTACCAGCAGCGTCCTTAATAGTCGCACCAGTGTTGGCGTTCTGTGCTACCAGCAGAACCTGTGCTAGATACCCGCGAGTTTCGTCGTCATACTTTAGGCTGACGTTTGCCCCACCGCTACTCTTTGGGAAGTTAGTTGCGTCTTGCTGCCTAGCCGATGTGTCTGCTTCAATTTCGCTTTTCTTGTCATCCTTGTGTCTTTGCAATGCAGAGGTGTTGAGGTCTCCCGTAAGATTAACCGCAGCGTAAGAGGCTTGCAGGCTACCACTCACACTGGCGGCATTCCCAAGTTGAACCCTCTGGTTAAACGCAGGGGTAATGTCGGACTCTGCATTAGTTATCGTGCATTCAGCATAGCCTACCGCAGAAACAATTGACGCTACGTCTGATAGCGTTGTTAATTCTTCTGGAGGAAACGAATACTGAGTTGCTATGTTTCGTAACTCATCAAGTACGACTGGAGGGCTACCAGCCTGTGCAATATATGTTGGCATTATTCAAACTCCTGTTGAATCACAAAACGCTTGCCCGCTTCTATTGGGCTTAAATCAAAGTTTACTATTCGTGGTGATGCAGTGTTATATGCGGTAGTTAAGAAGTGACTGCCTACCATTCTTGGGTGCGAGTATTGATACCACGTAGCCCCGCTGTATGACGAACCTCGAATATCTGATGGAAGGGTGCGTTGTCTTAGGAAATCAGTTTCGTATTGATCGTCAGCCCAGTACTGCAACTGCGAGCGATTTCCAACTCTTCTGCTGTAATAAAAGTCGGACGCACCTTGTCTGTTCCACCCCGTCAAACCCCTGTACGCATCCCATATCCTGTACGTCTGCCCGTCAAATACACTGCTTCCTTTAACCAAAGTACACACGGGCTGAGTCATCACATACCTATTTCCCCACCTTCTTGTTAAAGTCCAACTATTAGCAAACCGATTGCCACCTGTTGCAGTAGTAATGTCCGCAGCGTCAGTTGTAGTAGGGTAGTACCATCTCGCCATTTCTGTGTGGTATGAACGGCTACCACTTTTGTAGTAATTTAAACTCTTATGCCGCCTCATATCTTCCTGACCGCCCGTAGCAAGAATGAAGTCTGGATGTATAGGCATGCCTGCCTTAACTTTTATCTCAATACAATCAATCATCGTTCCGGCAGGTACGACAAGTTTTCCGGCTTCGCCATAATCTGTGACTGTCGCAGTCAAGTTGGCAGCAGGTTCATGCGAAGTAGCCGGTTGGTACGATGGCATCTGATGAAACCCTTGGGCTGCGGTCTGCTTCCGGGTAAACACAGTCACAGTAAAAGTTGAGGCAGGTCTTGAGCGACCCAGTCCGGGCCTTGTAATTAAGCCGGGGTTGCGATCTGCGAATTGAACACGCCTTTTACGCTCGCCCTCTGCTGCTATCAAACATGCTTGTATACCCTGCATGCCGCCTCCTAGAAGTTTTGACCACCGACATGAGCAAGCCAAGTCGAGCCATTGTCGAGCGACAAGAATGTAAACGTGTCCTGCTTGCCGCCAGTGTTTGTGAGTGTTGGGGCAACACCTCCGGGCCATTTAAATGAAGAAGGCCACTGGACAATGGCAGTTGTTGTTCCGCTGCCGGGATACTCTATTACTAGGGTAAAAGAACAAGAAACTCCAGAAGTTGACGGTACGCCCATTAGTATTACCGACTGTACTCCAGAAGAAGCACAAGTCCAATTATGTATCTTGTTGCCGTCTGCAAGATTTATGACTACGCCGCCACCAGAGGAACTGCTAAAGGAATCTGGGTTGTAGTTTTCAAAAACACTATTGCCCGAGTCATACCTAAGCAAAGAGTTGTCGCTTGGCGTTCCGGTAATAGTGACATCGTTAAGGCCATTAAGACTAGACGCACCACCACCGCCACCACTAGGTGTAGTCGGACTCCAAGTCGATCCATTCCATTGCAGCGTTTGCCCTGACGTAGCACCACCTTGTGCAATCTCGCTAAGTGGCAGCCCTTGAGTGATTGCTACAGCACCATTGAGTGTGGTCGTCACATTACCAATGGTAACCCCACCACCTCCAATTGATATTCTATTCGCACCACCATAAACAAGATTTAAATTGTTGCTTGTGTATGACAGTCCAGTATCTGTGTCGCTAGTAAAACTCAGCGATGGTGAATTTGCCGTGCCGTCTGGTATGCGGGTTTGGTTTGTAAATGTAGTGGCTTGTGCTGCAATTGTGATCTTTGCTGTACCAGCAAAGCCCAATGCCAACCCGGAGTCATAGTACATCCCTGTATTAGTATTCGCATTAAATGATACAGACGGTGCTGACGCAGAACCGGCAGCGTACTGAACTTGACCGGCAAAGCGTGACGGGGCAGTTCCAACCATGTACAACTGCCAAACGCTCGCGTCACTCATGTCGCTATAGAAGCCAGCGGTTAGTGTGCCAACTCCCTTGAGGCTGTCGTTTGCCTTAAAGCCAATATGTTTCGCCCGTGTTCCACCGCCGTCATAAGCCAAGTCAGCATTGAAGGCTACCCACTCTCCAGTAGAAGTGTGACCTCCTATAGCATCCTGCATGCGAGCGTGGAAACAAAACGTGTTGTTGTTATTGGTTGCCAGATACGCTCTAGACATGAAGTGATAGTTATCTGTAACTAACGTGTAAAAGCCACCGACCTGATTGTTGCCAGAAATAAAACCTTTTTTAGTAGTTATTACTTCATCTGCTAGAACTTCTTGATGGAATTGGCATTGGTCATCCTCAATAAATATTTGCCTTGTTCCACCGCATATAACGTGAATCTTATCGCTATATCCTTTGAACCCAGTGTTAGTATCGCCTGCGAACGAAAGTCCGGGGGCTGAAGTAGTTCCGTAATCAGCAAGCAATGCCCCTGTCATTGTGCCACCGGCAAGCGGCAACTTGGCGGCGATGTTCGTTACGTTTGTGCTTATGTTAGAAGTATTAGTTGTGATGTTGCCTTGGTTGGTGGCAGCCATTGCCAAACCAGCGTTCGCAGTGGTTAAGGCATTACTTGCATTTGTTGAATTTGTGCTGATATTGCTGGTGTTAGTAGCAATGCTGCTAGTGTTCGTGGCAATGTTGCTAGTGTTGGTTGCAACATTTGCAGTGTTGGTAGCAATGTTGGTTGTATTAGTAGTGACGTTACCTTGATTGGTAGCCGCCATTGCCAGCCCAGATTGAGCAGTGGTTAAGGCATTGCTTGCTGATGTTGCGTTAGTAGCAATGCTTGTTGTGTTAGTAGCAATGCCGCTAGCGTTGGTAGCAATGTTTGCTGTGTTCGTGGTGATGTCAGCAGCGTTACTAGAAATGCTGCTAGTGTTCGTAGCAATGTTGTTGTTAGCAGTTGTGATTAAGTCAGTGATCGTAGTATGAAAACCAACGTCATTGTTGATCGCCCCTGCTAACTCGTTAAGGGTATCTAATGCACCGGGGGCAGAGTCAACTAGGTTGGCTATAGCAGTATCAATTTCAGTTTGTTCAACGTACCCTAATACACTCTTAACGCCAGCAGCAGAGGTTTGATTAATATAAGTACGAGCGAAATTTGACAATGCGATCTCTTGTATTTGACCACCGCCAACGCCTTCCTGATAGTTTCCTGTTTTTCCAAGGACAACGCCACCTGCTGTTGTGTCCTGCATTTTTGGATAGGTGACTGCGTCGTCAGCAATGTTCGCCGTACCTGCCACTGCATTTGTTATCGAAGTATCGACTGCTGCCTGATCAACAGCACTAATGGTGGTGCGAACATCAGCCGCAGTGCTATCATCCAGAATATCTCTGCCGATTTGCCGACAGACAATCTGCGTGACACCTCCAGCAGATGCTGCACCCAGTAACGAATTTGCACTAACATCTTGTATCTTAGCAAACGTAACAGCATTGTCTGCAATCTTTGAGGTTCCAACAGCATTAGCAACAATCTTGTCTGAGACTACAGCGTCTGTTGCAATCTTTGCACTGGTTATCGCATCGTTCGCAATCTTTGCCGTAGACACGCTGTCATCCGTAGGCACACGCTCGTCGGTCAAACGTGCGTCGGTATTGTCAACCTTGGTGTTTATCTTTTCACCAAGGCTACCAGCAGGATAATTACCTAGAGGTATTGAACCTATAGCGGCATAAGGAACGTAGGTTTCAGTGAAGTGGCTTCCATTGTTGCGAACTAATATTTGACTATCAGGGCCAGTTGGTGATACGAACGCATCAACGTCATTAAGGTCGCTTAGTTTTTGGGTTACATATTCTAATGAATTGTAATGAGTTACACCATCTCCAATCTTGATCTTCTGGAACCCATCAGATTGTTCCTCAATAATCAACTGACCGTCCAACGGAATTTCGTTAGCGGCTTCTAGTTGTGCTTTAGTCCCTCGTCGCTGTTGGACAAATGGCATTATTCTTCCTCAACATTGTTTTTCTTAAGTGAGTACTGTATCGACAGAGAGGCACGGTGCTGACCGTACTCCAACATGAGTGCAGTCAATTCTTCTACAGACAACTCCCACGCCACACCGTCCGTGTCAAACACTGGAGGGACAGGCAACTCTAGGGCTGCTGCTTCTTTAGATAAAATAAAGTTGCCAGTAAGCAATGTGACATCGCTTTCACTTAGCCCGAGTTTAATGCCGCCCTGACTTTCAAAGCCTTTAGCAACTTCCTCGGCAAACCATTTGTCTGCCGACTCCTTTGCAACTGCTTTGTCACTTTCAGCAACCTTGTCAGCATTTAGACTAAACCTACTCATTTGTTTCGTTCTCCGGTTCGGCTTCAATTAACCCTTCTGCAAGGGCTTTCTCGTACAGGTGTGCAGGCAACTCTTGTTCTGGTTCGTCGTCAAACTCATATGAGTAGAACGTGCCTTCGGCTTCAGCCTGCTTGCATAAGGTATACACCTCTACGCCTAGACCGCGACCGTCTGACTCTTGTGCAAAGTCTACTTCGATTGCGTTTATGTATTTCTGTTCAGGAAGTTCCGAGGCATTGACAATGATGTAATGCATTCCGAACGGCACATCTTTCTTAGCAATCTCATGAACAGGAAGTTCTTCATCAACCGCAGTGCGTAGTACACCTACGCCGCCCTCTTCCTTTTGATAGATAACTGCTTTATTAATTTTCATGATTACCTCATAGTGCTAATAGAAATTTGCGCTCCGGTCTGATACGCCCCAGTTTTAAAGGTGACCTTGTCCGTGTACTTAGTCACGCTTGTAACTGAGATCGCAGTTGTTCCGTACCCATTGATGTTAACAGTATAGTTAGTGTCGGGGTAATCACTCTCGAAGTGTGCAGTGAATACGGCATTAGCACCAGAATTATCTTGCTCCAGTGATGTAAACCCTCGCATCTTGAGTATTTCCAGATTCAAGTCACGTACTTGCGGGGCAACTCTGATACGTTTAATCATGGTTCTATTGCCGTGGCTGGCTCGCTGACTGGTAAAGTCATTTGGATTAGTAGCGAAGTTGGCACCAAGGTTAATAAGTGCGTTATCCCACCACGAAACATAGCCGTGCTGTAAAAGAATTTGCAAAGTGTTCGGGTCGTAACCCATTTGCTCAACACGCTTCTGCATCAGGAACCTGTTGCCAGAGCCTTGTATTGTGATAGAAGGAGCCGTGCCGTTTGTCTGCTGTGTTTCGGTAGGGTAACTACCGCCGTTCCATTGTCCAAATCCACCAGACTCACGAATGTTAGGCCCGTGATGGATCGTGCCTACAAGTGTGCTGGCACGCCGAGATGCAGGCAGGCCAAGGAATCTACCTACGTTAGTTCCACTATTACCAGAATCATATATGGTCTGCTGGGCTGACTCTGGCTTGAATACAGCGTAAGCATTAGCCCCAATGAACTGAAGCATTCTTGCGTTCTGTGTAACACGATTGGAGATTTCTACTCCATCTTCTAGAACCTCAGTTGTAGCACTGTCATCTACAGGAGTACCGTTAGCATCGACGTTTGTTTGTTGCAGTACCCGAATGACCCTGTCTTTATTTAATGACAATACTCTTTGGTCAAGGGACGAAAAGTTTATTTCGCCACTATCTTCGTCACCACCGTACATACCAGTGGTTAAGTCACCAGCAAACGTAGCCACGCCATTAATGTTTGCGTATGTGCCAAACGTATAGGTAGGGCGTATCTGGTATTCAGTATCAGTTACTGGCGGGTCAACAGAGTTGTCTATGATGGATACTAACTCAATGCCGCCAAACGGTACGGTGATTGGCCCAGTGAAGTTAGGCTGCATGCCCATCGCAGCAAACCATTCAGCAGCGGACGACAACTTGAACAGGGTCTGTGCTGAGTAATCTGATATGGAAGCCTCTGTACCAACATATCTACCGGCGTTGTTTACAGAGGCATTAGAACTTGCGTAAGCAATCTTGCTCGCTTCAGTGAACCCGGTCTTGCCCGCAACTACAGCACCCGGAGCAATCGTGCTTTCTGTTACAGTGCCTGCACCCGGCCCTAAGTCCATGACTTTCTGTAGGTCGGCCTTGACTGTTTGTGTACCTGATGCATCAACAACGGGTATCAAGTCCGTTGATTGCAATGAGGATACTTCTGGTAATGCTGTTATCTTGACTGCGTTGTCTGCCACTGTTAACTCCTATTAGGATTTAAGGTAAACTTTACAGGTCACGGATTGCCCAGTTGGCACTGTGGCGGCAATAGTGCTTGCCCCAAACAACTCTTTTGGCAGTTCATAGCACTTATCAGGTTGGACTGTAATTGTGATTGGTGAATTAGATGCATCATGCAATGCATAGAACTCTTGTGAATTTGACGATGGTTTCGCGTAAAACGTAAGTACAGTTGCGGCACTACCTACTGTCGAGGAAACTAAAATTAAACCACCAGAGAATTGACCAAACTGGAAACTCTCAGTAGTAGAAACAGTTTGCCTGAAGGTTAAGTTAGCCGTACTGTTGAATGATCGTGCTGTGTCCATCTAAATAGTGTCCTTTAATCTAGGAGTTTGCTTTGGTACAGGCGGCAACAGGTCGTCTTGATCTACTGGCTCCATCCCGAGTTTCTGGTTAATTTCATCGCGTGACAGTTTAGGTTTATTACCTAGGATTGATTCTATTTCAGCCATCGACTGCTGGTATTCTGATCGAGCCGAATCTGTTCTCTGGTTTGATTCTACAGCGTCATAGTAACTGTCTACCATGCGGGTGCCGATTGCCGTCCCTGCTGCCGCAGTACCACCCCCTAGGATTGTCTTCATTAGAGGGAACTTACTCTTACTGTCGCTGCCACTCTTCTTTGTTTTGTTTGCTTGCTTTGCATTTTCAAATGGAATCAATTCATTCTTATCGCCGCCAGCCGTGCCGGATGGCTTGCTAGATGGTTCTGGTGCAGCCTTGCCTTGAGGGCCGGGTGTATTGTCTCCACTCATTGTCCGTGTGGAAATCAACTCGCCCGCTTGTTCTACTTCAGGAGTCTTACCAAACCTAAATGGCCCTGCATTAGTGTTTGCAGTTTTTGCCAACTCTTCTGCTGATGTCCTAGGGTACGCACTTTGAGCGGCAGCATCTGGCACAATTAAATTATTGCCTTCTCGCACAGCAACTCCCGGCCCTGTTATGGCATCTGCTGCAATTGCATCAGTACCAAGACTTGGGTCTACTGATGGAGGCGTGTTGTCCACTGGGCCAGTCAGCCTACGGATCATTCCCTCTGGTGTATCAGGTACAGTGAAGCCTTGCTCCTGCCCCGGAAATATACTCTCAGCCTTAAACTGTTGTTCGACAGGTGGAGGCGTTCTATTTGGTGGTATTACTGACAGTCCTGTTCCGGGGTCGCTAGAACGTATATTGTTAGGATCAACCCTTGGTGGGACATTCTGACCAGACGCTACCTCTAGCACACCCGCCTGCGGATATGCCGTTTCGCCTGTTTGAAGCATGCCAGCAGTCCTAGCATCTCCTGCTGGAGTCAAAGGAGTTCTTCCCCTAGCGTCAAGACCTGCTTCAGGAATGGTTCCAAGTTCACCACTGTTTAATAAATCACTAAGAGCGGATGGCTGCTGCTCGGCAAGGCTGACAGATCGATTCGGAGCCAGCGAAGGAGACATCATTGTTTCATCGACTGCGGCAAACATTTCGCCCTCTGGGGTAGATGTAGCCATCTGACCCTCTGGTGCCGCCTGTACAGTTTTTGCGCTCTTTCTTTCGTAAGGAACGAATACGCCATCATCTTTCACTGGTGCCGCAGGTGCATCGGAACTCACGGTGTCTGACGCTGCTGGCTGCATTCCTTTTTCTTGCGCAATGTCAGGATCACGCTGCGGCCTTCCTCTTTTCTTTGAGACAGGCTCTGGTCGTGTTGGTGCAACGCTTAGATCAGTTGTGTCAGTAGCCTGTGACGACGATGTCGCCATTGCTTTTGGTGGTTCTGGAAGAACATCGTCCTGCTTTAGACTTGACTTCTTTGCAGTTGGCTTAGTAGCACCAGCCTTTGCTTTCGGCTTAATATTGTAAGCCTCTACTATCCTGCTTAACGCACTTCCCTTTCCGCTATCAAGTGCCTTCTGTAATCTAGTAGCAGCCCTTGGGTTTGTTTTCTTAACACCCTCAACTACCTTCTTCATGTCCGCAATAGGCATGCGTTTAGCAGTCTCCATTGCAGCAGCAATAGTCTTCTTGCTGTTGGAGGAAAATGCTTCAATAAGTTTTGCTATTTGTGACTTTTGTGCCATGTCTATTTATTCATTAGTGATCGTAAGGGAGATGCATTGCTTACCTTTGACATTGCAGGTCTTCCAGAATCCATGCCCATTCCCATATCTGGAGCGATGCCGGACATGTCGCTCAAGCCAGCAAGTGGTGCTTGCATTGGCTGCATTGCCCCTTCTGCCTCTAGTGGCTGAAATGTTTCTGGATTGCCCGCTCGCTGCATAATCATGTCACGCAATTCAGGACTTGCAATTTGCAGGGCAGCAGCCATGCCCCCAATGACAGTAGGGACATCGCCGCTTACTGGACGGTTTTCCCTGTCATGGTTCATGACTTGCTCGACAATTGCATCAACTGCTGGGGTAGGCCCACCGGCACCAACTTCTCGTTCTGCCTGTAGGACAAGATCAGCAAACCCTTCTGCTTGTTTCAAGACAGCATTCTCGGAAGCACCGGAGGAAATCTCGTCCATACCCGGTTCTATTGGCCCACGAATGCCTTGCTCGAAACCGGCAGGCGTTGTCAGGTTGTTAAGGATACTGGGGTTCATTTCTTCTTCGGAGGCTTTTTCTTGCCTTCATCCTTTTTGGAGTCTTTAGGCTTTACGTTTACAGCCTCTTTAAGGTCGCCCACTGAATCGTCGGACATGTCCTCTTCGTCCATGCCTACTTCATTTGACTTACCTCGTTTTTCCTCAACAAGGTCTGCAAGTTTGTTTCTTTCTTCGTCTTGCTCGGCATCGTTGTCGTCTTTTTCTTGACGCTCCTCACCTCGTTTATGGCGAGGCTTCTGCTTGTCAAGTTCTTTAGCAATCATCTCCTCTAGCATTTCTTCCAATGCAGGACGAGTGAACTTCTTAAAAGGTTTCTTGCCAAGATCGATTTCCATTTTTATCTCCTAGATCAAACCACCAAGTATTGTTGTTTTGCGCCGTTCAGCAGCCTGTGCTT
>Ga0181410_1001452_pt1 | contig 10076 bp, 8 predicted proteins | sample 33SPOviralmetaG_FD_130112 | JGI IMG/M metagenome (GOLD analysis project Ga0181410, IMG submission 130112) | Marine viral communities from the oligotrophic San Pedro Time Series (SPOT) site, San Pedro Channel, CA, USA - 33 SPOT_SRF_2012-06-20 | ecosystem: Environmental > Aquatic > Marine > Strait... | reverse complement strand
GCTAAGTGTTACAGATGCCCCTGCAGGAACAAGGTAGCCAAGCCACCTTTTTATTTGTTGTCTGTTAATTTCATAAGATGAAACAATATCTCCAAAGGTGTTGAGATTGAAGGTCTGGTCTACGTTGAAAAACTCAGCTAATGGATTAACTATGAAATCTTCGTTAAGGGCGTTGAATTCAAAACTTTCATCTAGTTGTAGAATGTCAAACATTTCTTGAGCACACAAAGAAAATGAAGACTGCAGATCTGTAAGGGTAGCTCCCGGCAACTGAAACTGTATATAGTCTCTAGTCATGCAAACCCAACCATCAAAAAGATCAGGATATGTATCCGAAAGATTTATAAGATCAATAGACTCTGCATTCATCGCTACATCGGGCACACAAGTCAGTGTTTCAAAGTCACCTAGACTCAATATATCTAGAGCAAAAAAAGCGTCTTCTTGACGAGTATCATCAGCATCCTCGTCGCCAGATAGGTCTTCTACGGCATAAAACTGACTTATATCTCTTAGTCTAAACTCTGGCTTTGCTTTATTAACAATAAAGTACCCCATAGGAGCCATAAACTTCGTTCCGACACCATCAAGATTATCTTGCTTGCCGACAGCTACAACAAGCTTAGACCTGAAGTCTGTGCTGCCCTGAACCCTCAGCTTTTGAAGGTTGTTTATTTGAAGGTCTATGTTGTACGACGATGTAGACACAGACGAGATAACAGATATTCTTTGAACAAAAGGAATGGCAACACCACCAATATTTTCGTTTTGCGTAAGGCCATCCGCTTTGTTTGCATTGCCGACAACCATGTCTGAAATTTCTTTCGCCAGTTGTTCTTTTGACAAATCAACAAGGGCTACAAATGACCCACTAAACTGTATGGGTTTACCTTGAATAATAAAAGGATTCCCCGCGTTGGTGCCATAAACAGCTTTTTGTCCTGCATTGTCTGCTATACCAGTAGAGTCACCTGCAAAATCACTTCTCCATTGAGCATGACCATCTGCAGTATCTGGAGCATCTAAAAATGGATTGTAGGCAACGGTATTTTTTCTAATTCTGTCACCGTCCTGAAGGGGGAACTGAACGTTTGGGCCAAAGTAAGATTCTCCAGTCTTGTCAAAAGAGCTTGCCATCTGTTGATCCTGCGAAAGAGCGTGTTCTTCTGCGCCAAACCCATTGGCTTCGTTCTTAAGCACATTGTACCTAGCACTTCCGTGATATCCTGCACGAGACTCGTACATATGAAAGTTGTTGTCAGGCTTTAGTGTCATATTAAATATGACCTGTGTGCCTGCCAAAATCCCTTCTGCTGGTAGTTGGCTTGTACCCAACCTGTACGCTGCTACTCTGTTGAGACATGACGTAAATGAGGAAGGTGAATTGACGTTTCTAACCTCTGGCTCTAGGGTAAGGTCAAACGTAATAAAGTCTTGTGGGCGCTCTAAAAATTGATGGGTTATTCTAGAGGCGCCATTACTTGTGGTCTCAGAAATTTTATCGAGGTCAAAGCCCTCTACATAGTTGCCAAAAAAGAGTCGGTTGTTAGTTACTTCTTGGGCGCGAGCTTTTTTAGGCGTAGAATCAAACTGTCGTCTAGTCTCTCCCACAGGGAGGATGGTAAGAACCTTGTCGTTGTAGAAATCAAACTGAAGATCTCCAGAGGTGTACTCCGATTCATCGACAACAAACCAGCTGCCAAAATTGCCCTCTCTTACAAGAAGTCTTACCCTCTCTACCTCAGAGCCAATGCTTTCAGCTGGTATTTGAACAGCAAGAAAATTTTCTGTAAAGAAAGAAGCGTTGGGGGCTGTGCCCTGATAGATGTATGCTGCAGGAACATAAAGCTTAGAGAATGTACTCAGAGCACTTACATCGCCAGACTTGTATATGTTTTGATATGCAAATTGAAAACCCTTCTTACCCTTGAAGTTACTCACAGAAGATGTTGGGTCGTTGGCAAACTCAGCAATAGGAGGATCTATAGGCGTCCTAGGACACACAGAGATAAAGTCTAGAAAGTCTACGTTGTCTCCATTTGAAAGACTTTGACCGTCGCTAACTCTAGAGAGGTCAAGTTTTCTGGGCTCGTTTCTGTTGTCCGTAAAGAACAATATCGGTCTAATTTTAAAATCAGCCTCAGTCTCATCCTTAGGGATGTAAACTATGTTAGACTCCATAAAGGAGACAGAGGAAAAGTTAAAGTACTTAGAGGTAAGGACTGGAGAAACCTCGTTATCCGATTTGGAGTACTTGTAGATGCCTTGCTGGCTTGCAGTAGAGCTATAGACAAAGTAGTATATCTCCTCGTTTCTTTCGTCTACACAGCTACCAATAACTCGCCCATTGCCATCAAAATTTACGTCGTCGGAATTAGGGGAAGCCAAGTTCCCCTTTACAGGCTTGAGCACCCCAAAGTTTCCACTAGGTGCGCCTATCCCTTTAGCAAAGTCGTCGCTGTTGTCGTCAATGGTTACATTGACTGCGTCGATCATCTCGTCTTTACCGCGTACCCTTGCGTCTGTGCTAGAGTTTAGCTTTCTTGGAAATACCTTATCTATCATTAGTACTTAGGTGCCAGCTTAAAGTTCTTTCTAATCGTTCTCAGAGCTTCTTCTCTTGTGAAGTTTCCGAGGCGAGCTTTAGCCTTGCGGCGCTCGTTGTAATACTCGGATCGAGCTCTCATCTTCTCGTTGGCAGGTACCGTGGACTTTCTTTCGCACATCTTGTAGTACATGTATGCACGAAGGGCTTCCTCGGCGTATACGTGAATCAGTGGGTTAGAGCTACGTGCTTCATCAGCAATGTACTCAATGACAACCTCTGAGATGTCACTGGATGTATCGAGCTCTAGTCTGTTTTGATCTAGATTGATTCTATACTCCCCCATGCCGTGCCCACCACCGATTCCGTACAAGCCTCCCAAGGTGTTTTCGTAGATGTAGTTGCGAAAGACATACGACTCAAAAGGATCGTCACCGCTCAACACGGCAGCTCCAGCAGTAGAGGTCTTGTCGTCTTCTCTATTCTCAACCTCATTTTGAGAAAGATACATGGGGCCACCCTTGTCGTTAATCGTTGTCTGAGTATCAGAAACCTTTCTAGAGTAGTTAATATTCTTGTTTTGGTTCAAGACATACACCACGCCGTCACCTCCAACAATCCCAACCTTTACGATGTCTACATAGTCAGAAGGAAGGGTCAAAGTGTTGTTGGTCTCGATGGTTTTCTTCAAAGACTTAACTCTAGCGCTTACATCAAAGCCAAACTCTCTAATACCACGAAGTGCTACGTTACGCAACATAGCATCATTGACATTTGAGATATGGTCGTCTACGTCCATCGTAATGACAAAGTCATCAATCACCTGCCTTAGGGTGACGTAGTTCATTCCCTCTGAGGATATATCTGTAAATGCCATGCGTTATACTTGTGGTGCTGCTCCGTACTGCGTCAAGAAAGAGTCCCTCAAAGACACTCCGATCATCTTACAGATTTCACTTACGACTTCCCCGTAAAACTCATACGGGAGATCAAAGGCTCTGCAGTTATTTGGGTTTGGAATTGTTAGCTCTGAAGAAATACCAGATACAGAGTAAAATGGCTGACGTTTAAGATCTATTGTCCCCCCATCTAAAGCCCTGTTTGAAACTTCAAGCCTAGATGTTGGATTTCTGTAATACGTTATATAGAAAACATCAGATACTGTAGAAGGAAAAATTTCTATGTCATTAGAAACAAGACCTACTGGAAAGTCGTCTGTAGGTTGAGAAAGATTGCTATTCACAATCCTTGACATTTTTTCGTTATTGTAGACCAAGTCAACGCTTAAAGAATCCTCAGTCATAACTGATATTATTCTATTGCAGTTTAACGGCTTTTTAATCGCAAGAGAATCGTCGTAATTTAAAGACCTTTTAGACTCAGCAGCTTGACTCTGAACAATGTATTCAGACAAAAAGTTTTTAGACTTGAGGTACACAGAGTCCTCTCCCCCAAGGTCAGCCCCTGCTCTTTTGAGCGCTTGAGACTGAACAGCACCCTCGTAGATCTTTGTAAAGATGTTGGACTGTACAGCCGGAAGCAGTGAGTTAAACATCTCAGGAGTGATGAACCCCTTCTGATCCTTGTTCGCAATATCGCGCACTGTATTGTATACCTGAATTACGCTAATCATAATGCAAATATACAAAAACAAAAGAGGCCCCGAAGGGCCTCTCTTTTATCCGAGCTTCTCTAGCTTGTCTTCTAGAGTTGCTAGTACCGCTGCACCCTTTTCTGTTAAACAGAATCGAGTCATGACATCTGTCGGTTCCATCCCCGCTGGGACAGAGACGATTAGTTGGTTGCTGTCAAACCAGTACACACCGCTACCCTTCAGGCTAATAATCTGATAGTCACCAGCTTGCGTTACAGTAGCTCTAGTAGTAACCTCAGGAGAGTCGAACGCTTGGATGAATCCAGAGGGGTTCTTCTTTGCCGTCTGCAACAAGTCGTAACGGATCTCAGACGTTGCGCGGTTGATGTTAATTCCGTAATAAAGGGCTACAGGTAGCAGCTCCTGAATTTCTTTCTCACGAACCATCATAATTGCTTCTGACTGAGAAAACTCTTTGGCTAGCTCTTTTTCTGCATCCTTCTTGTCATCAAGAAGTTTAAAAGTTCTTCCGCCATTTTCCTCATTTTCAGGATGAAGATCTAAAAACATCATCAAGTTAGGCTTCTCCTTGGGGACAAGCAATCTTCCTTCACGAAAAATTACGGCCTCTCTAACGGAGCTTTCATTTTGCTCATCTACGTATGGAGAGTTTTCACGAGGGCAGTAGCGCAAGTTTCGAATCTTTCCTGAATCCTCGTCGTAGACTTGGATTTCTTTTTGACGCAAAATTGTAACAACACCGCCCTTGCCAACAGTTTCATACACGCGATGGCGCACCTCTTGTTGTCTTTGACGAATAGCTGGCTTTTTAGGAGCCTTTGTTTTAGCTACAGGTTGTTGAACTTCAACTACCTCTTGGGACTTTTTAGGGCGTCCCGGAGCCCGTCTTGTCTGTTCTGACATGATAAATGTATTTAATTAACGTGAATAAAGTTCAAAAAGTTCTTTAGCAATTCTTTGAGACTCAAAGGAGCCGATGTCCCTTTCGATAACTCCGAATCTTCCAAGCCTTCCCGAAAAGGATTTAGTGGTGTTTTCGCTGGCAGAGCCAATAAGGTGTACATTCAGTATTCCTGTAGTTTCTCCGTTCTTAACATTAAAGGTTTCCTGTGCTGGATTGTGAACAACTGCAGGGATAGATGCAGCCAGATCTCCGTTTGCATTGTACACAGAAACGTTAGAATCTTTGTCTCGCCTAATAACAAGAACACATGGGCTGATCTCATCAAGGCTCACTAACGTATCTGCGGATGCTGCCTCTCCATACCTATCTCCGTAAGAGATTCCAATTTTATTATGGATGTTGTAAGTGATGTTATCTACCCTGCTTGCAATACCTACTCCCCCGCTTGTAGCCCCTCCGCCAGTTTCTTCGCCGTAAATGATTGGAGACTCAGAGGTTGTTGCTTTGAGACCGTTTGAGTAAACCATGTACATCGTGTAGTCAAACGGAAATGATAGTACGTTTGCTAGCGTTATGTACGAATCTACATCAAAGGAAAGTGTGTTGAAGCCCAATTTAAAGTTTGAAGTTGCGTTCGAACTTCCGTTTATGACAGACCCAGTGACGCTAAGAAAATCATAGGTAGATCCACCTGTTCCCGCGTTTGCCAAAGCAGATATGTTTCCACCTCCCCCTCCAAAAACAGCATCCCTTGAATCTAAATCGAGAATTGGTTTGTTTTCAACTGACCCAAAGTTGATGTCGTTAATTGTGTTGGAAGAAACAGCAGTGAATCCATTGTCTGTGACAACGCTCGTCTTGCCAGTAACTCTATTTACAGGGTGGTTCTTCACAACAGCCTTTATATTGCCTGTAAACTCACCAAAGGTAGATTCCCCTGTGGAGTCAAAGATAATGTAAGGAGAGCCCCTCTCTAGGCCTGTAAAGTTCGATACCTTTTCAATAAGAGACAGTTCTTCTCCTTTCGTGCATGACAATGAGATAACTGACTTCTTTATGGACTCTCCCGTGCTAAGATTGCTTTCATCATAGGACGACACGTCCTTGTAGAAAATACTCACCTCCCCCTCCTTGGCCGTCATGTGGGAAATAGAATCAACGGGTAGTGATATGATTTCGATACCCGATCCATCATCTGAGACAGATGCCCCTGCGGGGGTTACGTCTTGCAATTTAAATATGATGAATTTATTCATGCTGCAAATATACAAAAAACTCAGACTCTGTTAAGCCTGATCCCCCTGTACCACGCAAATATAAGGACAAAAAAAAAGGCCCCGCAGGGCCTCTTTCTTGTATCAGTATATATCAAGCAAGTGTCGTGGACATAAATCCAACAAACTCAGTTGCATCGTGCTTAACCAAAACCAAAGCCGAATCAGCAAGAACTGTAGCTGCAGCGTTGTCAGCAAGAGGTCCAATCTTGTCGTCTGCATTAGGGTAAACCTTAAGAGTCGCGGCTACGGTGTTAATGATAATCACCAACTCACCAACAGCCATGGTAGTCAACGCAGGAAGCTTAACTCCCTTAGCTGCATTTGAAGCGGTAACAAAAATCAACCTTCCGCTAGCCAAACTAATAGCCGTAGCGTCACCTTGATTAGATCCAGCCGCAGCAACACTTTGATTGCTAAAAACAATTTTAGCTACATCAGAAAGAGTAGCAGCTCCAGAAAGAGTAGCAGCTCCAGAAACAGTAGCAGCTCCCGCTACATCGAGCTTTCCTTTCAAGTCAGAGTCACCTCCAACCAAAAGACGATCTCCTAGGATTAAGTTAGTTCCATGCATGATTAACCGATTGAAGCTGTTCCTTGAAGGCCAACACATCTCCAGCCATCTTCAAAGAACATGCATTGAGCAGAGTCCCCTGTTTCAGCAAAGGTGATTACATTAAAGGAATTACCACCAGCAGCAGTAGTAAATGTTACCGTAGCGTCAGCGGTAGAGTCAGTGCAAAGAAAGTTTACAAAAGTTCCAACTTTTGCGGCATCATTTAAAGCCAAATCAACGTCAGTAGCAAGATTCACATGGCTAGAAATCACATCGTAGGAGGTGTTCGTAGCAGGAGTATCAGGATCGGCGTCGAAGTAAAGGGGAAGAATTCTGTTTGCCATAATTGTTAGTATTATGAAGTTAGGGGAAAGGCCGAAGCCCCTCCCCCTTCCTCAGGTTAGTTATTACTTGAGCAATACGTGCTGGTTAGCAGCGCGAGTCACCAATGCAATCTCAGAACGGTAGTGGAACGTAGCAACGTCCTTACCAGAATCTCCATTGTTGTTGTGACCCATAACACCACCACCAGTTACCCAGTGCTCCATTTCGCGGCTGTAGCCATTAGCCTCCTTATAGCACATCTCAAGCGCAGGAGCCTTAACACCTGTGCGAGCATCTGCGATATTTGAAAGAGGAACCATAGCTCCAGTAGGCGCACCTGTTGTGATGCCACCAATCAAGCTAGGATCATTCAACAACTTCCAATCGTGCTTGTGGAATGTATACCCACCACGAGTAAAGCTCTTGAAGCCCAACTGAACAGCCATGTCAGCATTGTTGTTGAACGCACCAAACTGTCCGGGCAAACCAGCAGTAATCTGCGTAGCAACACCAGCAGCCAACATGTCGTCGATAGCCAAAGACTGCTTTCTGTTCAAGTACATAGCGTACTCAGCAGGAGCGCCCTGACGATCGAGCTCAGTCAAAATCAAATCAAACTCATTAAATGTGTTGAGCGGATCTGAAGTTGTAGAAGTAATTTTGATACCTCTGTTTTCCAAAGTAGAAAAGTATCCCTCTGAACCAGCGATTTTATCTCCAGCAGCGTTGCTGTTAGTAGAGTTCACCAATTCGTCCTCAGCAGCAAAACCAATTTGCTCTGCAAAAAGCAACATCAATTCACGACGGTCCATAAAGCGCTTACGAGCCTCTTGCTCACCGTGCATAAACCAACGGTAATCGCCACCGATGTTAAGGTAACCAACATTAGTAGCCTGAGAGCCATTTACTTCGTAACGATCCTTTACAATCATGAAAGGATTCTTGCGACGAAGAGGTGTGGTCTCTTGGTAGAACTTTGGCTGGTCTGAACCCTGTGGGTACATATTTCCGAGGTAGATGAACTCATCATCCGCAGCAAATTCTTCAGTGCTAGCGTCGCTAGTCAAAGATGCAATACCGACAGTTACATCCGCAGTGGGTGATGCTTGCTCAGTAGTTACGATGTACTTTTCGCCAGTATCGACACTCATAAGAACGTCATACCGCTCAGGGTTTTCATCAAACTTCAAGGTATTTGTTCCGCCATTGTTGTCGGGGGTGTGACCTGTGGCCAAAGTTTCAGCAGCCTTCACTACGTACTTTTTGTGACGGCGGCCTTCTTCAAACCATTCGATTTGGTCTGCACTACCGCCTGTATTTACAGCGCCTGTAAGTTGCAAGAAACCAGTAATACCTTGATCGCCATATGTGCTTACCAAAAGCTCACGGACTTCAGGCTTATTAAAGTCACCATTTGCGGTGAGGAAATCTCCCAGAGCCTTATATTTTCTGGGGTCAAGAGCCAAGCTGTTGGCTGTGTTGTGTTCAAAAGAACTAGAAGCAATAGTTGCCATAATAGTTAGATTCTAAATCTCATACCAGAATTACCCCCCATGATTTGTTTTAGTTGGGAGATGACTGGGTCTGAGTCATTGTTATTGTTTTGTTGTTGCGGGGTGTTAGCCTGAACATTAGCCGCCTTTTCAACCAAGCCACGCTGACCATCGCTCAAGCCCTGTCTGTAAAGAGACTGGGCAATTTGATCAATATTGTCAACCAAGGCGCGGTGTGAAGAGAGGGTGTCAATGTCCCAACTACCATCATCCCTAATGTAGGAGTCGAAGTACTCATCGAGACGAGCATTCTTGTCCTTCAGTTGTGACTTATAGTTGTCCTCCAATCCGAACGTAAAGGTCTTGTCTTGGCCGAGATCAAACTCAAGGCCAGTCAAAGAATCAACCTCACGACTCATATGGGAGATCCACTCATCGTCGATTATAGACTGTGGCTCTTGACCTTGTTGCTGTGCTTCGGGGGCGCGGTAGCTCTCTCTCAGATCTACAATGCGCTTACGAGACTCAGCAGCGTCAATCTTGAGCTGCAGCTGTGAAAGCTGAATTTCTTCCTCCGAGTGGAGGTCGGCATCCAACTTGTATTTGCTCTTCATGAGAAGGTCTATCTCCTGTCCGCTTAGATCCTTGTACTCCGTAGCCATATTCACGCGAACCGCCATAACGTCATCCATCTCAGATGGGTTAAGCGATTGGTATGTGAACCAGTCTTGGGGAGAACGTCCAGTCTCTTGAACGAACTTTGCGATAGCTTCGACTCTTTCGTCGAGCGGGTTTGCAGGCTCCGTTACAGGAGACAAGTCTTCGAGGGAAGTAATGTCACGTCCAAGCTTCTCGCTTAGAAAGCTCATCACGGCACCCTCAATTTCTTGGCTGCTGTAGTCTTCAGCCTGCGGGGTTGTATCCTCCTGCGGTTCAGGAGATGTTTCTACTGTATTCTCTTGTACAGGTTGTGCAGGAGCGGCCTCAGGGTCAACATAAGGAGTATCCTGTACAGGAGCTTCTTGTGTTTCTACTGGGGCTGATTCCTGAACGGGGGCTTCTTGTGCAGGGGCCTCTTGAGCCATGCTTGCCTGAAGCGCTTCAGCGGTGTCAAAAATTTCGAACGTACCGCCTTCTGTTGGATTGTTATCCTCCATTTAAATTAAATTATTGATTTGTGTTCTTTATTCTGGGCCGAAGTAAGCAATAGCCGCGCCACTGGCCAGCTTAAGAGCCGACCACCTTCCATAAATAGTCAATCCCTTAGGGAAAGTATCTGACGCCATATTGTCGCCGTTTACCCCTGAAGCTCCAGTACCGCAAAAATCAGCAGTATCAGGAGTCAGAGTTGTAAGGGTTGAGTCT
>Ga0181410_1001448_pt1 | contig 10092 bp, 9 predicted proteins | sample 33SPOviralmetaG_FD_130112 | JGI IMG/M metagenome (GOLD analysis project Ga0181410, IMG submission 130112) | Marine viral communities from the oligotrophic San Pedro Time Series (SPOT) site, San Pedro Channel, CA, USA - 33 SPOT_SRF_2012-06-20 | ecosystem: Environmental > Aquatic > Marine > Strait... | reverse complement strand
TCATCGTTACAACTTATTAAAATATCTGTTGAAATTTCTGACATCTCTATAAAATTTATTAGTTAAAAAAATGCCCCCCATAAAGAGGGGCTTTATATTAAAAGTAGAAAGAAATCAACTCACCAAATACGAACTGAGCTCCCATCTTGTATTTAGCAATAATTTTCAATAACTCATCGTCATCATCATTACTTCTAAATTTCAACTGAGAACCAGCATCAGCAACATCAGTACCTATTACTAGGTTATCGTTTACTGTGTAAACTAGCATATTCTTTCCAATGTTAGCATTTGGATTTGTTCCATCGCTTAATTGTGTATCCCATCCCGTAATTTCAATTACTGGAATACCTCTGAAAGATAAAGACTGTCCATCTTTCAACAACTGAAGCCCTAAAGCGTTTCCTGTTCCTAATTGCTCATAAGTAGTCATTAAGTTATCTACGATTGTAGCAGTAACTCTGAAAGACTTATCTGCGTTTGGCATTTGTCTTAAAACCTTAGTTTGGTTTTCGTATGCAGACTTCAAAAGAGTGTAAGCACCATCAGCAACCAAGTCACCGTTAGTGTCCTCAATATTTGCTATTGCAGTCATCTCAACGTATTTCCCTAAAGAAGCTGAGTTATCAACGAATAACTGTACAAAACCATCAAACTGGTTGTAATCAGCACTTGCAGCAGTAGAAGCAGCGAACCAAGCCATACGACCATTATCATCAGCTATTGCTTCAGCAACTCTTTTACGAGCAACTTCACCAACAACTGTATCCGTTAGATCATCGATTGCAGTTCCTGAACCGTAAAACTCTTCAAAGATTGTTCCATAGAACGCATCTCCACATTCTTCGAGGTTAATTTTGAGCTTTGACACTTCTAGCGTTCTGTCAGAAACATTAGTAACTCCACCTGTCGCAGAAAAACCACAAGTAGTATACTTTCTAACGATTTTCGTTAGTGAGCTGTTAAGGTACATGTTCGCCTTAACCTTAATGTTAGGAATTACTCTAATTCCTGCTAAATCCGAGCTACCTTCTTGAGGTGCGAAAAGGATTTCTGTAAATTCCTGTCCTGAATAAGTACTAGAAATTGACTGTGTAATAAAATTTGCCATCTTTTTTAATTTTAGCTTTTATATGAAGATTTTAAAATATTAAGGATTGCAGCACCTAACTCATCCACCTCTTCAACTTTGGCTTCAGGGTTAACTACATCTTCTTTAGCCTCTAAAGGCTTTCTTGATGCTTTGGCTTTATCCAACTCTTTTTTTAATTCTGCTAACTCGCTATCCTTAGCGGTTAACTCAGCTTTAATTGAATCCATAAGCTCCGCTTTGATAGACTCAACATCAACTGCATCCTTTGGCTCTTCTGTTACTTCCTCAGTAGTTTCCTCAACCTCTTCAGTAGTTTCCTCAACAGCCTCAACTTCTTGAGCCTCTTCTGTTGCCTCTTCTACTGCTTCAGCTTTAGGAGCTAGCAATTCAGATACATAAGCCTTTAGTTGGTCCAGTAGACCTTCTTTCTCAGACATATTCACGTTATTTAATTGATTTACATAATTAGATGGTACTTTGTACCCTTTTTTGGCTAACTCTTTAGGACTAGCATAAGCAGCAATAGCAAGAGCAACCTCTATACTACTAATGAAATTATACTCCTTAGCCTCTTCAGCTGTTAGCCACGTTTCCGCTTTCATCATGTCCTGAATTGTTTCCAATCCTAAACCTGTTGAATTAGCGTAGATTTTAGCAAGTTTCAAGTTAATTTTATCCATCAACTGAGCCTGCTTTTCTAACTCTTCTTTATAATCTCTTATCTCGTCGCTATTCATACCAGCCATACTAACAACAGGCATCCAAGCGTTATGGATCATAAAAAAACTGTTTTCACTCATAACAGGTAAATTAGAACCTGATAAAGCTATGATTGTAGCAGCAGAAGCAGCTAGACCTTCAATTTTTACAGAAACATTATAAGAAGAGTTTTTAAGAAAATCGTAAATAGCAAGAGCGTCAAAAACTGAACCGCCACCGCTATTAATAGTAAGCTCTATATCTTTAGATCCTGATACCTTAACTTCATCAATAAAGCTTTTTGCATCAATTCCGAAAGAGCCTATCTCTTCATCGATTGAAATAGATAATTTATTATTTACTGAATTACTTATATTATACCAATTCATACTACAACAATAAACGATTGTAGACTAAATGGTCTATAAAAAAATTATACAAAAAAAAGAGAGCTATAAAAGCTCCCTATAAATAACCCTAAAAATTATACAAACAAAGTACAATACTAATATAACAAATTACTTTTGTAAAACTATTTTTATAACAAGATTCACAGATATATCATACTTAACAGATAGATTATAATAAATGTCTTTCATCATCATTAATGGATTCTTTCGCATAATATGATAGTCGTTAATAACTGCCATATTTCTTACAGCTTTTTGATTAATTAATCCTGTGCTTAGTAGTAACTCAGTTGCCTGTTTAATGTCACTAGCTTTGTTAACAACACTAAACAAAGTATCATTTAAAACATTTGCCAGTTCTCGAGCCTCTGCTTCCAAAAGTTTATTACTCTCCTTTTGCACCGTCCACATGAAATCTTAAAATTTGGTTCAACATTCTCTTTAAATAGTTGTGTTAGATATTCTATGCTTTTTCCACAAGGAAACATCTTACCATGAGTTTTAATAATAGCCTCCTTAATATCTAACCTTTGTAAGGGATCTAAACTTTCTAAGTTTTTATTAATGTCAAAATCTACCATTTTCCTTTTGGGCATTGTTCATCTTCCCAGATTGTTTTATCTATTAAAGCACATTTACAGATACCGCATTGAGGCACTCCTTTTTTCTTTATAAATAGAAATTTAAAGTTATCTTTTTTATTTGTGCATCCGTTACAGATATCAAGCCTATCTAATTTCTTTTGATAACTTGCTAACTCACTACTAATGTTTTTAGCCCATCCAAATAGATTAGTAAACCACATATTTAAATATACATATTTTATCCAAATGTCGCTTCAGATTGTATGTTGTTAACTCTTGCAGCTTGACTAATAGTATCTGTTGCATTATTTACAACTTGAATAGCCCCTACTGAATCGGCAACCGCTTGAGAAATCTCATTTCTTAAATTACCTATATCTAAACTACCACCACCAGCAAAACCACCATTAGCAAAACCAAAGTTACTAAATGGTTGAGGTCTATTCGTTCTCATAGATTCTAAAGCACCTACTAAGCTACTACCTCTTTGAGATTCTAATACATTTTTTGGAACTACATACTCACCTTCATGAACAACTCCAGCAGGCTTGAAACCACTACTATCAGGAGAACCAAAACCATCACCCGTAAAACCACCATCGGCAAACTTTTGAGATGCTATTATACCTGCTTGAACAGCACTTCTAGCCGTTGCTATACCTGCTAAGGCTATATTCTGTGCTGCTCCAGCTGCTCCAAAAGTAAAAGCGTTTAAAGGGTTACCGGCTGCATTTGCTGCAATGCTTGCTATTTCTGTTGCTAGGCTAATTGCTATCTGTGCTATTTCTAATCTTTTTTTCTTTTGAAAAGCTTTTCTTTCTATTGCCTCTCTTTGTTTCTCAAACTCTTCTTGAGATATTAAACCTTGTTGTAATTGAGCATCTAAACTAGCTAATTCTAATGTTTTCTCCCTTTCAACTTTCCTACCAGCAACATCTACTAAAGCGTTTGCAGTTTGTTCAGCTAATGCTATCTTTTGACTATCTAATTCTTTTTTAAACTCTATATCATCTAATTCTTTCTGTCTTTCAGCATCTAGTTTTTTTGTTGCATCATCAACTAAATTTTGAGCATCTATATCCGCTTGCTCTTCTTTTAACTTTTGTGACTTATCTGTGACCTCTTCAAGAGATTTAGCCATATTAAGCAAAGCATTTACAGACTTGTTAACCTCCTCTTCATCAGGTAGCGGAAAATCATCATCATCATCAAGCTCTTCTATCTCCTCTAAAACAAATTTAACATTCTTAATTGAATCTGCTGTTTTATTAACAGACCTTGATTGTGCTTCTGATGCTGCTTTACTTGCTTCAGTGTTTCTTTTTATTTCACCTTGTTGAGCTACTAAGCTGTTAAAGAACTTTGCTTGAATGTTACCTGTAATTATCAAACTTTTGGCTAAATCTTCATTGTCATCCTTTACAGCTTGACTAATTTGGTCACTAATATTAACAATCTCTTTAGCAACCTCTATTCTTTTTTGTTTAAGTTTTTCAGCATTATTAATGTTATTTGCTAAAAATTCATCATTAGTGTCTAACAATTTTAATAAATCTTCTTGTTCATCACTTATAATTCCAAAACCTAAACCTATACTATCTTCACCAATAGCTCTAAGCCTGTTTATCTGAGTGTTTACATCCGTAAAACTGTTTAATATTTCAGCAGCAAACAATTTAACCTTAGTTAAAACATCTTGAGTTCCATCACCAATGCTTAAAACCATACCTTCATAAGCACTACTTAACTTCTTTGTAGCACCTACTGATGTATTACCTACGATATCAGCCATTTTAGCAGCCTCTCCTGTACTATCTTTAAAACTTTCTGTAAGAATGTTTAACTCCTCAGATTGAGAAGCGAATATTTGTAATGCTTTAGCCCCTCTATCACCTACAAGTTCAGTCGCTGCACCTAGCTTATCAGATGAATTAGCTACCTGATTCATAGCATCTTTTAAACTAATACCTTTTTTGTTTAGTTCTATAAATACCCTACTAAGCTGAGTTCCAGCTATACTACCACTAATACCACTCTTGGCAAGTAATCCCAACTGTGCAGTAGTTTCTTGTACACTTTGACCGATAGACCTAGCCGTAGGAGCTACTAACTTCATAGACTCTTGAAACTTGTTTATATCTAAAGGTGTGGAGCTAAAACTTTCAGCCATCAAATCAACTATGTCTTGAGCTTCTTTAGCTTCTAATCCGAAAGCGTTTAATGTTGATGCAGCCACCTCAGATGCCTGAGCTAATTCTGTTCCCGTAGCCGTTGCTAATTGTAATATAGCTTCTGAAGATTGTAGTATTTGAGGTGTAGTAAATCCTAATTTGGCAAGTTCCTCTTGTAATTGACCAACCTCAGAAGATGTAAATAGTGATTGTCTACCTAGCTCTTTTGCCGATTCTGTTAATAGTCTAAATTCAACTTCACTAGCACCTGTAACCGCTTTTACTTTTGCCATTTGTTGCTCGAAATCTTCTAAGATTTTAACTCCATCTTTAATTATTTGAAAGAACTGTTGAACCGCAAACATACCAGCAAAACCAGCAACTATACTACTGCCCATTTGTCTAAATGACTTACCTAATCTAGTAGTAAAACCATCTATATTTAGCATTTCCTGCCTAGTAACTAATAACTGCCTTCTATGAGCTTTTAAACCTGTATTAACTTTTGCTATTGATGCTCCATATTGTTTAGTGTTTATAGTACCATCTTTTAACTGTTTATTAAGTTTGGTTCTTTGAAGTGTTAATTTCTTAACCTCAGTTTCTAAACCTGCTAACTTCTTTTTTTGTATTTCAGTACCTTTTAATTCAACCTTAAAAGCAATCGTTTTATCTGCCATATCTTATTATTTAAAAACTGGTTCTATTAATCCAGTTACAGGATTTTCAATATAAACTTCTATTAATGTACTACCACTTTCAACAAAAATAGGTTGTAAAGTAGGAGGCGTTAAACCGTCATCGGTTTCAGTATCATTATTACCTGTTTGACTACCATCAATAGAAACACTTCCTAGATCCTCAAACTTAAATAAACTAACTTTTGTTAATTTACTATTTAAAGGATTAAAATCAATAACCTTTTCAACTAAATAATATCCTTGAACATTAGATTCACCATCTAAATAAATCAACTTCCTAAAATCTAAATTTTGTATGTCCGTAGATGATAAATCAAAATAGGCTACAATTCTCCCACCTTCCTCAATGTTTTTAAACATCTTAGAATAAAACCTATTAAACAAACCTATATCAGTAGTTGTTTCATTGGCTTTTAATCCATCAGTAAAGTTTAAATTAAAATGAGGCTCAATATTAAAATAGGTTTCAAAAACTCCATAAGGAATAGTATTCTGTATAGTTGTTACATCACGATTTTTAACAGTTATAGACCTTGAATAACCGTTACTGCTTAGCTGTGCTGCGTTCTTAAAAAAGAATATTCTAGGTTGATATTTTTGATTCTTATCTTCAGGAGTATTACCTTCTGAAACAAACTCATCCCATATCTTCAATGTACTAAAACCAATATCATCACTTACCTCTAAGGCCTTATGTCCATAACTAGCAGAAAAGAAATCTAAATTAATATTGGTATTACCTTTTGAAAATCTATCAGGAAGTTGATGTGTATATTTACCGTATGTCTTTTTATTTAACAGATTCCACTCTTCTAAATATTCATCCTTATCATCCTTTTTATAACTGAAATTAATATTCCTTTTATAAGAGCTTACATAATCAATATTATATCCACTAGATAAATCTATTTTATCACTCCAATCAATAGCAGTTGTTTTTGATTCAAAGAAGTTGTCTCGTGTTTCAAAATATACCGTTTTAGTTTTTACATCCGTCCAATAATATAAGTTGAACATTCTAGTAACATCATTTAAAATGTCTATAAATTTTATACTGTCAGGAATTAAGCTGTTTACACTGTAAAAATCACCTTCTAATATTTCAGATGCTAATTGTACTTTAAAATATGTACCACTACCAAAAGATATATCATTTGTGCTAAATTCATCAGGATTAATATAGATGCTTAGTTCGTCATTAGCTCTTAATTCTACATTAAATGTTTCTAGTCTATCACCTGCATCGATTAAAAAAACATTACTTCCAACTCTTGTACCTGTGCCAATAGAAGTAGGGCTAGCTCCATTTTTTATCAATCTTAATTGTCCAACAGCATCAGCACCGGGATTAAAAGAGTTTACAAGAACAGTAATATTATATGTTCCTGTTGTTGGAACGGTATAAATGCCTGTTGTAGCATTGTAATAATTGTTTTGGTCATCATTAGGGAATGTTGAATCATCATCAAATATAATTCTCTTTGTAGTACCTACACTAACAGAAATTACAGGAAAGCTTGTCATTTCTGCTCTTACTTTACTAGCCTGAACATTAGCCTTAGTTTGACCTAGTATTAAGTTGAAATCACATACTAAAGTGCTTATATCTGATAAAAAACTACTCTCAACATTATACCCTAAAGATTTAAAACAAGCGTTTATTAAATTAGGTGTATAAATGCAAGGTAAATAATCAGTAATACTAGTTCTATCTGTTATTGCATTTCCTCCCCTACTTATGTAAGGGTAAGCAAAATCATAAGTCGCAGAGTCACCAGCGTTAAATCCATTTATATCATCTTGATCATACTTTTGGAAGTTGTTTCTCCAAATAATAGTATTTAATTTTAAATCAGCAGCATCTTTAACCCAATCAATATTATCACCGTAAAAAACTAATTCAAAATAACCGCCTCTAAAATCATTGAAAGCTTTTACAACTTGTACAAAACCATGCTCAATAGGATTATTATTCACTAATATTACACAAGGCTTTTTATTTAAGCAATCTCTAAAGTCTTTCCTAGAATTTATGTTATCTACATTGGATAATAAATTATTATTGTTTTTAGAGTTAGGAACTTTAAACATTTTAGTAAATGTTCCTGTACGCTCTTTTAAATTATCGAGATTAACAATACCCTTGTTAATTGCTAGAGGAAAGTCATCAAAATTAGTTAAATCTAAATCACCTTGAACATCATTAGCAGTGTCTATGATTCTTATAATAACTTCATTCATCCTTTTAATCCTTTTGTTTGATTTGCTAAACTATAATTTAAAACGAACTGTATAGGCATATCTCTTTCATCAGTTTTGAAAAATGTTCCATCCTCTATAATGATAGGATAATAAGAGCCGTCTATTTCTACAAATGCTCTTTTATTAATCAACATATCACCAAGAAAGTGATAAAGCTCTCTTGATAAGCTTTTACTATAAACAGTGAAAGAGTTTGTGGATGTGTTTTGTAAGACTCTAAAACCACCATCATCAGTAGAATAAACTAACCCTTTAGCCTTCATAAATGTAGATGCTTTGTGGTCTATACTTTCTTGCTTATTACCTTTAAACGTATAACTATCCCTTTTGCCGTATTTATTTTGCCAATGAATACGTACATCATGAGTGCATGAACCGATTATATTATATCTTTTTAACTCACTCATATCACCATTGTTATTAATTATTCTAACAGTGTAATAGGCGACATTTGTTAAGCTAATACCAGCAGCTATAAGGTTAGCAGTTCCCGTAGGAATGGTTATGTATGGGTCAATTATTAAACCACTATATGCAGCATCCCAATCAGTAATGTCAATATAATCTGTGTTTAGTAACGCATCAGAGGAGTTATAAGTTAAATATTCTATTTTAAAGTTTAAGTTTGGAGTGCTACCATCACGATATAAAGCCCCTAGATATTCAGTTTGATTAAGCTCTATCTCTTTAATGGTTGGTGTATCATTTAAAAATTTCTTTGTATCAGATACTAACTCATAATCTGTAACATCAAAAGCATTTTTACTAAGAACGTCTATTCCTGTATTGTAAACTAACCTGTTAGAACCTAAATTACCGTCAGAGGGAACAGATGAATCATTAGGAATGTAATCCGTTTCTAATTGTCCAGTAGTAGGATTAAGAGTAACCTCATAAATTTGCACATTAAACTCTCTATGACCACTAGCATCTAAATCATAAGTAGAAAGAGTTGTCTTTACGACATCAAAAAATAGTTGATTTTCTAAAGTATCATTTAACACTAAAGTAAAAGCACTTGTAGCTCCACTAGTACCCTTATCTGGCTGTACGCTAACAACAGAAAATCTAGGAGTGCTACTTGTATCACCGACATTTATTGAAACTATACAACTAACAATATTAGCACTATTGCTAGTCCATTTAACTATAATTTCATCTTTACCTTTTACCGCATGAGGTATACTGCTTGATGGTCTAGTTGTGAAAGTTATTGCCATTACTTATTTTTTATATTAAAATCTTTAACTATTGTAGCTATTGCGTCGTCATAGCCTTTAAAAGCCTGCTGTTCTAATTCGTTATAAACTTCATCTAATTCGTTATCAATAACGAAATCTATAAAGCCCTTTCTCCTTCCATTATTACTAAACTCAAAGCTTCCTTTAGTTCCTTTTCTTGAGCTTCCATCTGTAGGACTACCTTCAGCAAATATTACCTGTTGGATAGCAAAAGCCATACTTTTAACTTCCTTGTCACCACTTGCAATAGCCTTTCTTTCTATCCACTCAACTAAAACACTAATAGGAACTTTCTTAGCTCCTTTTTTTCTACCTTCATTTACATAGATACCGTATTCATTCATCAGTATCTCTATTACTATGCTATTAGGTAACTCAATTACTCTTTGCTCAAAGCTGTTAATCAAATCACCAGTAGCTTTATGCCCTTGACCTAGCAACTCCTTTTGTAAAGATGCTATAATTAATTTACCAACTTTTTTATAGTCTACCATCAATAAGTAAATGAGCCTAAAGTACAATTACTATCCAATTCTACTGTTATAGTATACGTTGATTGAACAAGCTTATCATTATGGACATCATGAGCTAAGAAACCACTTAAAGCAGTATTATTAACTATACTAAAACCATTTGAGCCGTCTATATTTCTCCTGATAACCTCAGCAATGTATTGATCTAAAATATTATCTATCTCTCCTTGCTTCTGCTGTAAGCTTTTAACCTTTCTTTCTGCTGTGTTATAATCCCCATAACAAAAGATGTTAAGAGTAAACTGCTTACCTCTTGGTAAAAAATCATTATTATTAGCACCTCTCTCAAAATTAGGAGTTGAATTAATTAAAATCATTGGATAGTCTTTATTCTGTAAAGCTCCATTAACTCTGCTAACTCTATCATAAACAAAGTAACTAACAGATGTAAAAGCATC
>Ga0181410_1001441_pt1 | contig 10111 bp, 6 predicted proteins | sample 33SPOviralmetaG_FD_130112 | JGI IMG/M metagenome (GOLD analysis project Ga0181410, IMG submission 130112) | Marine viral communities from the oligotrophic San Pedro Time Series (SPOT) site, San Pedro Channel, CA, USA - 33 SPOT_SRF_2012-06-20 | ecosystem: Environmental > Aquatic > Marine > Strait... | reverse complement strand
CTTTTTAGTATATAAAAATAAACAAATGGCTATAAACGTAAATACTGTTTACACTACAGTGTTGTCTGTGCTTAATAAAGAGCAAAGGGGTTATATAACTCCTGATGAATTTAATAAGCTAGCGACTCAGGTACAATTAGAAATTTTTGAAAAATATTTTGAAGATTTAAATCAGCAATTACGAGTGCCTCAGGCTGATAGCGAATATGCTGATCGCCAAAAAAACATTGATAGTTGTATTTCTATTTTTAAAACGATAAGCGCTCCAGTATCTATAGGAGTAGGAAATGTTTTAACAGCAAGTGTATTATCAGGAGGTACTGGTTATTCTAACTCTACAAACGTGGTGGCTGCAATAGCGCCAGGCACCGGCTTAACTGTTGATACTTTTGTTACTATACCTCCATTTCAAATAACCGCTGTAGGCGCGGGGTATGTAATTGGAACAAATATAGCTACAACAGGTGGTGGTGGCACTGGTTTAACAGTTAATATAACAGCTGTAAGTGCATTAGGTGCTATTACTGGTATTAATATAAACAACCCCGGTTTAGGCTATGCTAACTCAAGCGTAATAACTATTTCAGGTGGAACAACATCTTGTACTATAACGCTAGGATCGTTGAGTAACGGTGTAATATCTACTATTAACATTGCAAGCGGAGGTTCTGGTTATTCTATAGGAGAAGTTGCAACAATTGCAGGCGGTGGTGGTAACGCCACAATAAGAATAGACTCTGTAAATACTGTTAGTTACTTTTTACCTCCATCTAATCTACACAGAATAGGTACAGTTATTTACAAAAATGAAAAAGAAATAGAACGAATAGAAAGAAACGATTTACTTACTGTTAATTTATCCCCTTTAACAAAACCTACAAAAAGTTTTCCCATATACTTATATGAGCAAGCATCAGAAAGTGATAACGGAAATAACACTGGTCAGCCCCATATATATGTTTATCCTACGACTATAACATCCGCTTCCGACATATCTATATCATACATTAGAAAACCTAAAAATGTTAATTGGGGATTTACTATAGGTACTTTAGGACAATATATTTACGATTCTTCTAATTCAACTCAATTTGAATTACTAAATACTGAGCAAATAGAAGTTACTTTGAGAATATTAGCATATGCTGGAGTTGTTTTAAACGAGCCTCAGCTTACTCAACAAGTAGGCTCAGCAGTACAAGCAGAAAATATAAATTCAAAAAATTAATAAATGGGCTTAATAACTGAAACAAATCAACAATACTATCAAGGAGCTCAAGGTTTTTCATCGCTAGCTGTATTACCAACACCTAACAGTCAAGCTTTTACCGCTACTTTTGATACAGATTTAGTATTTGGTAGCTGGAATCCATCAGAAGCTAATTATGCGCTAAATAATTTTAAGCTATACACAAGCCCTTCAGGTATTCCCGGCACTTATACTGAATACGTGTCTGCTTATACAATGGTAAATAACACTATAACCTTAGTAGGTTTACAAGCTGACACTAAAATTGTTATACAATTAAAGGTATTAACCGGAGGCAAATATGGTCAATCAGAATCTCAAAAAGCGTATGGTCAAACCGTTGAAGATAATTACGGTAACTATTCTTACATAACTTTAAATGAAGCAATTAATAACTTTTTAGTAGCATATGTAGGAAAAAGCAAATTAATTCTGGACGTTAAAAGAACAGATGTAATGTTCCATGCAAAAAGAGGATTATAAGAATTTAGCTACGACACTTTAAAAAGCATACATTCTCAAGAATTAAATATACCCGCTAGCTTAAGTGTTGTGTTGCCTCAAGATTATGTAAATTATGTTAGAGTTTCTTGGATAGACCAGTTAGGCGTAAAAAGAATTATATACCCAGCAAACAATTTAACTATAGCTCCTTTTGGTACACCTGTACAAGATCAGGCCGGGGTGCCAACGCAGGATAACTTTGGAGAAAATGTAGAAGGAACTTCTATTACAGAAGAAAAATGGAAAAAAGCTAACGATAATTTAATAAACGGGCAGCTAGGCAATAATATAGATGAAGTTATTGATTTTCAAAATGCATATGGTTTTGAAGGAAGCTGGAATTGGGGAAGGCAATATGGCTTAGATCCTCAAGCGGCTCAATCAAACGGTTGGTTTAACATGAACGAGCGTGAAGGTAAAATGTCATTTTCTAGCAATTTAGCAGGCAAGCTTATTGTATTAGAGTACGTGTCTGATGGTTTAGCTTATGATTCAGATACTAGGATACCTAAAATGGCAGAAGATGCTTTATACGCACATATATTGCATGCAATAATATCTACAAGATCTGGGCAACAAGAATATTTAGTTCAAAGATTACAAAAAGACAGAAGAGCAAAGCTTAGAAATGCTAAAATAAGATTATCAAACATTAAGCTAGATGAAATAATTCAAGTAATGAGAGGTAAATCCAAATGGATAAAACACTAAAATTAAATGGCAGAAGTTAAAAATACTTTTATAAAATCCAAAATGAACAAAGATCTAGACGCTAGACTTGTTCCTAATGGAGAATATAGAAACGCTGTAAACGCTCAAGTGAGCAGATCAGAAGGTGAAGGCGTTGGCTCTTTAGAAAACGTTTTAGGCAACTACAGTGTTGCTAATATAGAGCCTGGTGTTGCTAATTTAGAATCTATAGGATACTATGTAGATGAGGTAAATAATTTTATATATATATTTTTAACAGATAACATAACAGGCGCTTGGACTAAAGAAGGTGGGGGCGCTGGTTCTAATCATTTTATATATAGAGTTAATCCCTCTACAACAACGCCTACTGTAACAAAGTTAGTAGAAGGTGCTTTTCTTAATTTTTGTAAACTCAACCCTATTTATGGAGTTAATTTACTAGAAAATTTATTATTTTGGACAGACAATAGAAACCAACCAAGGCAAATAAATGTAACAGACGCTTTTAATAACTCATCTTATTACACTACAGAAGATCAAATATCTGTTGCAAAATATAGTCCTTACGAAGCAATACACCTTTGGAAAGAAACAAGCCCTGTTCAAACTACAGCTGCTTACGAAACAACTATGAAAAACGTAACCACTAAGTTTTTACCAACTGGGGGTACTGGGCAAATATCTTTAGGCGGCGTTGGCGCTACTTGGAATTTAAAAACTCCTATTAATTTCCCATTTTATCCGAATCAACCTATACCTGGTCAAGAAGTTGGAGTGGTTAACGCTTCAGGGGCAATTGTTCCTTTAACTCCTTCTGTCACAGTTTCTAGTTACTCTGCTCCTAATGTAACGCTTAGCGCGTCTGTAACATTGCAAACTAATGATTTATTAGTTTTTTACCCCAACCCCTACTATAATCCAGACTATGCAGGCGATTCTGCTTTTTTAGAAGATAAATTTGTAAGATTTTCATATAGATTTAAGTTTGATAACAACGAATATTCTTTAGTTGCGCCTTTTACGCAGGCATGCTTCATTCCAAAGCAAGATGGTTATTTCTTAACAACAGGGCTTACTGATAATGATAACGATCAAACCCAAGTAGTAAGCTCTAGCATTGTTAGCTTTATGGAAAATAAAGTAAATTCAATAGGGCTTCAAGTGCCATTACCGTCTAAACAAAATGAATTAATAAGCAATTTTAAAGTATCTGAAATTGATATTTTATATAAAGAATCAGATGGGCTTTCTATTAAAGTAGTAGAAACTATACAAGCTTCTACTTTAATTAATACAGATGAGTTCTTTGAATACATTTACACAGGTACAAAACCTTTTAAAACTTTATCAGAAAAAGAAATAACAAGAGTTTACGATAAAGTACCTGTAAGGGCATTTGCTCAAGAATCATCAGGTAATAGAATTATATATTCAAATTTCCAAAATAGACATACGCCTCCGCTATCATTAGATTACAATATAGCTGCTACAGAAAAATCTTCATTTAATTTGCTAAAAGGGACTGCCACACTTAGTACGCCAAATGGCGTTGTAACTGCCGGTACTACTATAACCATTACCGCAGTACAAGGTGTTATACAGGTAGGTAGTATTATAACAAGCGCTACAGTAGGAACTACGATACCTAGCGAAACTGCTGTAGCAACAGCACCAACATCAACAACAATTACGCTTGATAAAAACGTTACTTTAGCAGCTTCTTCTGCTTTGGTTTTTAACGCTCCTTCAAATGACCAGTATACCACAAGCTCTATAGAGTACCCTAATCACACTTTAAAAACAAATAGAAGCTACCAAGTAGGTGTTGTGCTTTCAGATAAATTTGGAAGGACTTCTGATGTTATACTTTCAAGCAATACTACTAATGTAGATGGGTTCAATGGGTCTTCTTTATATTCTCCTTATATTGAAGAAGCGCAAAACCCTAATTCTTGGAGAGGAAATTCTTTAAAAGTTTTATTTAACCAGCCAATAGGGCCTGCTAATTCAAACGCATCAACCTTTGCGCCTGGTATATATAACGGTGATATAACTAGCGATAATTACAATCCGTTGGGTTGGTATTCTTATAAAATTGTAGTTCAACAAAAGGAGCAAGAATACTATAATGTATATGCACCTGGTGCTATAAAAGGAACTTTAACAGGCAATGGATCCGCTACTTTAAATCAAAACATTTCTAATATAGTTCTTATAAACGATAATATAAACAAAGTGCCTAGAGACTTGTCTGAAGTAGGACCCCAGGATAAAACGTTTGCAAGCTCTGTTCAATTAATAGGTAGGGTAGAAAATACATTATTAGCTGAAAATAATACAGGAAATAAACAATACTTTCCAGAAAGAAAAACATTTACAACCAACACCATTCAGCCTCTTTTTGACGCTTTTGATTGGCCTAATAGCTACTTGACCGGTGGCATTCCAGAAGCTATTGACAATCAAGTTCCTATATTTGCTTTTTATAACGCTGAAGCTAATCCATTTATAGCTGAAATTACAACTTCTCAAATTACTAATGATCAATTTGGCTTAGTCAACGGATCAAGTGCTAATTATGTAACTAGCGGAAATTTAGCTATACTGGAAACAAAACCAGTTACTTCATTGTTAGATATTTATTATGAAACATCCACATCTGGCTTAGTCAGTGATTTGAACACTGCTATATTAAACGATTTAGGTATTAGTAATTCTTTTAAAGATTTTGGAACTGATCAGTTTAATGAGATTATAGCAAGCAATACAAATATTGATTCAGCTAATTTTCAATTAATAGATAATTTTGGTACTGTTTTACCAGTTTCAGATTATTCAAATTTTATACTTGAAAGCGTGTTTGATCAACAAAATCCTGCTCAGGATGTTTCTTCTTATTTTGAATTAGTAGGAAATTTATCCGTCAACAGTTACAACGTTAAGGTTACAACAGATTTTGTAAATAATGTTTATTTTGGAAGCGATTCACTTGTAAGAAACTTTATTTTAACTTTTAAACTTACTTTAACAACAGGTGAAGTGGTGGAATACATAGAAAGTATTAGCTTAAGCAATACAAATCCTGAAATGTATAGAAATCCAAATCAACCACCCACAAATATTGCCCCTGCGTCTTTAAACGTAGGTAGTCTTTCTAGTCCTATTTCAACAAGCACTATATTAATAACAACTATATATGGTAGAAATGGAGCTTACACTGGGGCTACACCTAATCCTAATACTAGGGAAGATCTAACTTGGGAAATAACAAGTGTTGTAGATTCACAAGGTAGATCCGCTGTAGGTTCAACTAATTTTACCTTAGATATAACTGACGATGTTTCCACGCCTCAAGTTGAAACTTGCGCTGTTAAAAATAATTTAATTCCAGCTAACTCAATACCAAATGATAACTATACTTTAAATATAAATTTATCAGACGCAGCGGGTGCTATTAGAAATTTAGTATTAAATATATTTTATTCAACAATACCTTCTTCATTGTTTGAAAGAAACTACACTATAGGCGGTTTTGATTACGGCAGATTTGTAGAAGTTCAATTTAGTGGATTAACTTCTGGTAATGGGTTTTATATTTATACAGGTACTTGGACAGAACTCGTGGCTAGCATTGCTTTTGGTAACACAATATTAATAAATAATCCTACTCAAAACGCAGACAGTTGTCCCGCAAGCGCTTCTACTACTACTAATTGGTACTACGGAGGCAGTAGCGCTAGTTCTGAATCTGTTGCAAGAAATAAAATAGTTTCTTGCTTCCCTGGAACTAACCTAGCAACGGGGGGTGATATAGCAATTAGTAACTCCAGTGACTACGGATGGAGTGTAACTCTTTAAATGTAATTAGATAAATAAATAAGTAATATTTTATATGGGAGCAGTAATAGAAGTTAAGTATTTTAACTCTTTTTTATTAAAGAAGGCTAGCAGCAGTTTGACAGGAGCTAGTCCTGTTGGTAATAAAATACTTAAGTATAACGGTTCTTTTGGCATACCTGCATCATTAGGCGGTTACCCTAGAACTACTAACTTAACCGAAGAAAATAGCTGGGTTATAGAAGAAGCTAGGATTAGAGGCGGCTATAACAATACTTCTGTAGATTTTGGCGTTAAAGCTTACACCACTACTGACGAACCTAATGGTTTTATTAGAGGAAGTTCTTTGATATACTCTGGTATATTTAACTCAAGAACGGGAATAAACCAAACCAATGTTTTTTCAGTAGGTGAAAATATAACTAAATCTTTAGATCCTGTTAATGGATCTGTCCAACGTTTATATGCAGAAGACACTAATCTTGTTATATTTCAAGAAAACAAGGTAAGTAGAGCTTTAATAGATAAAGATGCTATTTATTCTGCTGAAGGAGGTGGATCTATAACTTCATCTAACTTGGTTGTAGGCCAAATACTTCCATATGCTGGAGAGTTTGGTATATCCCAAAACCCTGAAAGTTTTGCTGTATATGGTTATAGAAAATATTTTACTGACAAAGATAGAAATGCTGTTTTAAGGTTATCAAAAGATGGACTTACGGAGATATCTTTATCAGGTATGTATGATTATTTTAGAGATGAATTTAGCACTATTAATGAGCCTGGGTCACCTGGAAGACTAACAGGAGGTTGGGATATATATACAAAACAATACACTTTATGTTTGCAAGGAGGCGTGGCTGCAGCATCTCAATCGTTTGATACATTGTCGTTTGACGAAAAAGTTTTAGGCTGGACAAGCTTTTATACTTACAAGCCCGACTTTATATTAAGTTTAAAAAATAGAATGTACACGCTAAAAAATAATAGTTTATTTGCTCATTACGCCACAGTTGACGGTAATAATGTCGCAGTGCCTAGAGGAAGATTTTATGGAGTACAAAGCCCATCCTCGGTAACTTTTATTTTTAATCCAGCACCTAATTATTCAAAAACATTTAAAACAATAAATTACGAAGGAAGTAACGGTTGGAAAGTAAATAGTTTTACTTCTGACCAAACAGGTGCTGAAGATTTAAATGGAGCAGAAGCGTTTTTTGTTGATTCAACAAATAGTATTTTTAGCTATAGAGAAGGTGAATATGTAATAAATCCAATTAATGGGCAAGCTGTTACAAGGGCAAATTATCAAAGTGTTTTTTATACAAATGAACCTCCTTATAATAGATTGTATGCTGGCTTTAATTTAAAAGAAAATAAATACGTAACTAATTTGGTTAATAATACTTCTTTATCATCTTCAGAAGTTAGAGGAGGTTCTAGTGTTACTGGCATAAAAGGTTATTATACAACGGCAATAATATCAACTGATGATACAACTGATTTAGGCGGCCCTAAGCAATTGTTTTCAGTTGGTAGTGCTTATATGCAAAACAATGGATATTAAAAATATAAAAATATGGTAGGAGCAATAATAGGAGGCGGGCTTCAAATAGCAAGCGGGATTTTTGGATCAAGCGCTGCTAAAAGACAAGCTAGAGCTGCAGCAAGGGAAAAAAAAAGACTTACAAAAAAGTTAGATAATTTAGAAAAAAATCGTCAAGCTATAATAAACCCTTACGAAGGTATGACTGATTTAAGCAGCATGATAAGCAATCCCTTTGCTAATTTATCTGTAGCAACAGGTGCAGCTGAAATGAAAATAGAAGAAGCTGATATATCCTTAGCTAATACTTTAGACACTTTAAGAGCTACAGGAGCAAGCGCGGGCGGTGCAACAGCGTTAGCGCAAGCCGCTTTAAGATCTAAAAAAGGAGTTGCGGCTTCGATCGAAGCTCAGGAAAAATCGAATGAAGATAAACGCGCAGCTGGCGAGGCTTCGTTACAACAACAAAAAATGGCTGAAGCACAAAGGCTACAGCAAGCAGATGTTGCGGGTAAATCATTTGTTTTTAGTCAAAAAGAAAAAAGAGAAATGCAGCAATTAGATAGAACAGCCGCGCAATTAGGGGCCGCTAGACAAGCCCAAGCTCAAGCACAAATGGATCAAACAGGCGCAATAACAGGCGCTGTTGGGCAGTTAGCCAATATAGCAGCAACACCTGGATTATTTGGTAACAAAACAACAACAACACAACCTGATGGACAACAATAAAAACTTACAAAACAATCTTTTTTTAAAGCAATTTAATGAAAGTAATGCTATAGCTTATAATAAAAACTTTGTAGCTAATGGTAGCGACTATAACTTTCAGCTGTTAGATAATGCTTATAGAAACGTAGGTAAAATGTATGCTAAACTTAAAATAGCTGTTGAAACTAATAAATGTGAGTCAGATTATTGCTCCGTTGAATTAGCACAAATAAAACAATTAGAAGAAGCTCCTCAAAACTCTTTAGATTTTTTAACATCTTTAATGGCAGAACTTAGTGTAACTGAAGAGCCTAACTACGATCCTAATAATAACTACAGCTTTACAGCGGCTAATAGCTTAATGAGCGGTAAGCCTGGTTTTTCTAAAACAGATGGTTATAATGCTTTTTTAGATTTATTACCAGATGGTTCTCAGCAAATAGTTTTTACAGGTCCTGCTTTTAAAACTATAGAACAAGATCCTTTTACTTTTGAAACTTTTGAAATTGAAAACCCTTTAATTATAAATAACTCTTCATTAATTTCTTTACTAGAATCAAATACGTCTTTAGTTGTTTCTACACCAGATATAAACGCGTCGATGCTTAAACTATTACCTGAAACAGGTTTATTTGCACAAGATCAAGTAAATGAAAAAGGAGAGCTTGGCGCTAGCGCTAGGATTACAGAGGAGTATATTATGATGAATGCGGATGGATCTTTTGATTATGAAATAATAGATATAGGCAATGGTAAAGGTAGAAACATACTAAAGTTTGACATAGAAAAAATTGATAAAAAAGTAGCGCCGTTTATAAACGCTGAAGTTGCCGGTTTAATGAGCTCTGAGCAAGACGCGGTAGCAGCTTGGAATGTTTATATAGCTAAAGGCACAAGTGTTGAAGAAGACGATCAAATGGTTCAAGACGCTAATTCTGGAAATGAATACTGGAGTTACGAGTCGGATCTACCATTGCAACAAGAAAACAAAGTTTTATTTGAAAAAAAATACAAAGAATACTTTATGCAAAATTACTTAAAACAATTTATATCAAATCAAACACCTACAGTAAAAGAAGATGCGGCAGTATTTGATTTAGCAGAAGCTAAAAAAGCAAAAGCGCAAAAATTTTTAGATGACAACAACTTAAATTAAATCAAATGAACGAATTACAAAAATATGTAGATTCATTACCAATTTATCTTTCTGAGCCTGAAAAAATAAAACTTATTGAGCAATGGAAAAAAAACAATAATTGGGAAAAAAAAGATCAATCAACAGAAACTAAAGACTTCGCATACGGAGGAGAAACAACTTTGGTGGACATTCTTGAAGATGTAAAGACAGAGGGCGATGCGGCGGGTGCGGGTGCAGAGCCTGTTCAAACAACAGCACCTACAGGTACGGGTTTTGGTGGAGGAATTGGTTCTTCGGCATTAACTATAGAAGACTATCAAAGACCAATTGATTTTAACGCTATTGGCAGAGCTTTAGGTAAGGATAGCCCTGAGATAGAACCGCTTAATTTATCAATAGAAAACTTAAATCAAGTTTCTGATTTTATAGAAAAGCT
>Ga0181410_1001439_pt1 | contig 10114 bp, 27 predicted proteins | sample 33SPOviralmetaG_FD_130112 | JGI IMG/M metagenome (GOLD analysis project Ga0181410, IMG submission 130112) | Marine viral communities from the oligotrophic San Pedro Time Series (SPOT) site, San Pedro Channel, CA, USA - 33 SPOT_SRF_2012-06-20 | ecosystem: Environmental > Aquatic > Marine > Strait... | reverse complement strand
TAGTGATATGATCTTTTCGAAGTCGCGCTTTAGCTTGTGATTGTAAAGCTCGCCATCGAGTACTACATCTGGTTGTTCAGCAAAGAAAGGCTTGAGTGCCATTTCAATGTGACGTACGTTCATGAACTGCTTGCCGTTGCGTGAGAATGCACCGTCTTTCGTGAATAAGCAGCGGACGCCGTCGAGTTTTGCTTGAATGTAAACTGGTCTTTTAAAGTCGATACGTGATTGATCGAACTTGTGTGCTAACATGGCTTTTTTCATTTTGTATATTTTTTATATTATTATCCTTCTTGTTTCGTATTTGTTTTGTAATTTTCATCGTACCGTTGTAGAGCTTTTTCTGGCTTACCTACAAATATAACAGTTCTAGTAGAAACTTTATATATAGACATATAAGTGTCGTGATCTGCTTTAGGGTATAAAGTATATATATACTCAGCCCAACCGATCTCGTTGTCTATTGCTTGTAGATACATTTGACCAGCTCGATCTTTGAATTTAGCTATGAACTGAGCTGCAAAGCAACCTGCTCCATTAGCTATCTCATTAAGATTTTTGTTACCGCCTAAGCCATTAATGATCTTTATATCTTTCAACCACTCTGCATACTCAACAGCCATATACTCTGGATAACCATCGTACTGTTGATATATGTTTACTAGCGCTAACTCAGCTCTAGTATGACCTTCACTGTAAGACAAACCTTCTTGTCTTGGTATTATTCTTGTTAAACTTCTTGTACCCATTATATTTTTATTATTTTTATTCCTGATTCTTCCATAAGATCAAGCCCTTCGGTTGATCCTTCATAAACTTCTTTGTATACTACCTTAATTATACCTGCTTGTATTATCAACTTACTGCAATCTCTACAGGGAGACAACGTACAGTACAGCGTAGATCCACTTGAACTGTTGGTAGATTTAGCTACTTTAACTATAGCGTTAGACTCTGCGTGTAGTACAGACCATTTTGTCCTGTCGTCTTCCTCGCAAGTGTTGCAGAAGCCAGAAGGCGTACCGTTATAACCAAAGGATAATATATTGTTATCTTTAACTATAATAGCACCGACCTTCTTTCTTTTGCATTTACTTAGCTGGCTAATTTCACCAGCTATGTTCATATACACTATGTCAAGTTCTTTAATATTAGGCATCGATCACCATATCGTTTTGAAGTATCCAACCTTGATCTAGTAGTTCATCTTGCATTTCTTCTACTTTGTCTTCGAAGTAATGCTCATACGTTTCGTTAATAGCATCTATAAACTCGTAGTTACCAGTTTCTAGCTCTGAGAAAAATATATTAGCACCGTCTTTTATGCAGTTAGGTAGCTCTTCTAGCCAACCGTTTTCGTAGTAGTATACATTTTCACCTATACTAATATCATTAGGTTTACCATATGTAGCTACGTATAATTCATAGCTGTCGGCTGTTGATTCCATATAAAACCATCTATTGCAGCTGTCATCCCAGTCGCCCGTTATGCTAGCATCCCAATGATCTAATACTTTTTCTAATTGTTCTTCATGATCTGTGTCGTATGGTTGCTTAATACCTTTTTCTTCAAGCTTTTCCCATAATACTTCTTCTATTATAATTTTATCTGACATCTTCTAAGTGTTTTTTATATGTTAATTTAGTTATTTTACGCTCTAGGTCTTCACCGACCATTTTCCAATAGCCTTGTGCTATTATTGTTCGTTTACCAGCTGCTTCAGCTTTTACGATGTGTTGTTCTTGTTCTTTGATCCACATATCTAATGCAGAACTTATGCAGAACCTTTCAAATCCAGTTAATTTATTCATATTATTATTATCTTACTTGTTTCGTATTGTATTTGTAAATTAATCTAGTAGCACCATATATGCTTCAGGGTTTGCTTTTCTAAACCAGTCACAACCTTTTTGTACTATTGTCCAGTTTTTAGTCATGTTTGCACCCATAATTAGGTCGTACATAGCTGCTTCATCTGCGCTACAGTCATAACTATCGCCTGAAAACGGGTTAGTGATCGTTTCGCCTTCAGAGTATTTGATACCATCAAACCACTCTGGTAATTCTTTTGTTTTGCTCATAATGTTTCTATTGTTAAATCGTTATCTTCTAAGAATAAATTACCGCCCCACCTGATGTCATACACATCAGCTTCATACATATCTATGCTACTAAATAAGTATATAGAGTATATAGTAGACATTTTAAGATCTTGGTACACTACAACTTCATCTAACTCTTTGTAGATAAGGTCGATAGAGAAATCGTAATCTAGTTTGTTTTTTTCTAATGCTGCTTTAACTTCTGGCTTTAGCCTGTGTAATAATGTAATTCTTTTCATATATTTTTATTTAATTTTATACTTAATATCCTACTGTCATCGTATTTATATTGTAAATGGTGGACATGGCAGGAATCGAACCTGCCTACCATAGCTTTATTACTTACCCACATAGCTTCATTGCCTCCTGGTCGGGTGTCATCACTATGACAGATAAGTAAACCTTCATCGAGCCGTTTATTGCACCTCGTCAGGATCACGCCTTTAATCGCTATTTAAAATCCATTTATGCCCATATACCCAGTCATTTGCTACCTTTGCTCATGAAACAATTCCGGAGGAAGGAACGCTTGCCTTGATTTGATTCAATTTACCGAGGTTTGTTATTTATTCGCTGGGTGTGTCTTTAGCTTATTAAGCTTTGTAGTTTTTCTACAGATAGCTTAATTAGCTCTTGTCTTTTTTCGTGTGGTAGATCGTCTATCTGCCAATCCACCGTGTCTAGTAGCAGCTCTTGCATGTGTATAGCAACACCGCTAGCAATGTCTTCAATTTTCTTCTGCATCTCTTTCTTCTCTGATTAATAATTCTTCAACTTCACACCATAGCATATCGTCTATTTGATCTTTGCTGTAGTGTTCTTTTAACTTTGTGTAGGCTAATTCCCACGGTGATATAATTCTACTCATAATTTACATACATTACTATTGGTTTTTCTGTTAACATATACTCTACAAACATTAATCTATGACCTGCTTGCTCTATAAAGTCTTCTATCTTACCCATTGACGTGTTGTATCTATATCTATAGCACTTGCCATCGTCAAAGTCTAGTACAAAGAGATATGTTTGTTCGTTAAATATATTTTCCATGTTATTATTATCGATTACTATTCGTATTTGTTTTGTAATTTCTAAGGTAGAAGTCTAGCATATACTTCATACGTGCAAGTGGACTTAGTATTAGCTCACGCTCCCAACACATAGATCTTGTAGTTGATAAACTACCGTCATTGCTCATTACGGTCCACCTAGTTTCTTTAAGGTACTTCTTGTTTAGTTGATACCATCTACTTGTAGGAGATACTTTTCTTACATAACCTGACTTGTAGCAAGCGATGCGCTGGCCTGTTGGCATAAGAAATGATCTTGTACCATTACTACGCTGGCGAGTTGTAGTTACTTCTTGTATACCATATATTATTTCCATTGACTTTGCGAAAGCATCTTCCACCTTGTGGCGATCTTCGAATTTTATGCTACTGTAGTTATACATAAGTGTTACCGTTTATTGTGTACCATTGAGAGTACGAGTTATACTTCTTGTCTGCATAAAAGTAAGTTGTGTTTACTTTGTTTAGCACTTGTGGTTCTTGATCGGTGTAAGTAATTTGTATTTTACTTGGTACTCCGAAGTCGTTTAATTCTAATGTTTTAATTTTATTCATATAGTGTATTTTATTATCTTAAGCATGTTCCATAACCTTTGCGCCTTGCGGCTTTATTAATACTATCTGCTTGTGACTTTGGCATAAACTGAAAGTTATTACCTGTTTTGTGGTTAGTGATAGGTACTGCGCCATAAGGTTCAGTTGTACTACACTTGACACAAGTTTTGTATGATAGTTTTATTCTTACTGGGTGTATTGGCCCGCCGCATTTGCAAATTTGTATATTCATGTTATTATTATCTTATAGTGTTCGTATTTGTATTGTAAATTCTAATACATTTCTCTTATCCACGATGGTATTTCACTTGATGACGCGATCTCTACACGATCATCATAGAATTTTAAGTACTCTTCTTCTTTTACCACGATCGATTGACCTGTTTCTTTTACGTGTACTATGTCAAATATTGAGGCGTGGAAAAATTCTGGTGTTGCTTTTTTAATGTTCTTCTGCATAATTTACTTTTACTTTATTAATTTCTTTTGTTATTCTTGCTACGAGTTGTATTTCTTCTGCGTCGAGTGCTTGCTCTCTTAGCGTTTCAAGCGCCCATATAATTAGTGTTTTATCCATATATTCTATCTTCTTCTGCTATTGAAAACTTAATTGACTCGCCTGACACTGCTCTATGACCTGCATATACTGTATGTTCTGTCAAGTGTTCTACTTCATTTATGAAGTCATACTGAGTGTAGCCAGCACCTTCAGGTACAGCTATGTTAAAACTTGTTATACCTCTCTTAGCGCAGTCTTTTGCTACATTTATAGCTGCATTTACTTTTGTTAGCATTGCTTTTTCTATTGATTGTTTACTTACTACTATCTTCATTTTGTTCTTGTTCTTTAATGTGCATGTTAGTTAATTCTAGGATTGATGGTATTGCGATCACCGCAAAGATATAACCCATCGCTGGTTCTTCTACTAAGAAGCAACCTACTGACTCGATCGATCCTACTATTGCTAATACTTTTAATATTGATTTCTTCATGGTTATCTTACTATTATTGTGTACATGGCGAACGCCATTGCTGTTACTACTGACAATACTGCCACTATTTGCGTGTATAGCATTGCTTTACTTAATTTTGTGTGTGAATGTTTCTGCATAATTATCCTTTACCTACTGTTTTGATTGATGTGATTTCACCTTTATCGTTGTTGTATGCTTTGATTATATCAAGTGCACCAGTTTCTTGATTACGTTTGTACATTAGTTTGTACGGGTGAGCTACTTTGTTCCAGTGTGGTATTCTTCTATTCATATTGTATATATATTATCTTACTTTATTCGTATTTATTTTGTATTTTCGTTTCTTCTATCAACTCCACGAGAGAATACAACTTCTGTTCCATCTGCGTAGCGATATAGTCTATCTAATGTTTCTGTGCTGTCATTCCAGCGTAGTATTGTTTCAAATTCTTTATTCATATTATTTTTCATTTCTTGCTTTATTTATTAGTTCTTGTACTTGCTCGCGAGTTAGTTCACCAGCCATTTGTTTTAGTATTACTTGAGTGAAGTCGATCGTTTCTTTTGAGTTGTTTAATATTACTTGCATAGTAGTTATGGTGAGAATCGAACTCACATTTAAGTGCCAACATAACTTGATTTAGAGTTTCCAGTGTACACTACACAACTTCTGCGTTACGTAGTGGAGTTGGAACACTTGTACTGGAAGTGTATGATTTGTACTTTTCCCAGCAGTTCATTGCTTCGAGTTTATCTTTCATTACTTCGAACGCTTTGTCGTGATTGTACTCAAATGTTTTACCATTTTTGAACTCGACTTTGATTACAGTGTTTTTACCGATTAGTGATTTTCTGATTACGAAACGTTTGCTTGTGATTGAATTTTGATTTGACATAAGTTATTATTATTTATTAGTTAATTATTATTTGTTTGTTTGTATTAGTATTATCCAGTTTACATCGTATTTAGTTTGTAAAAGTATATACTTTGTTTTGTTATTGTTTTGTTGTTAGTAGTATTGCTCACACTCTTTCTACTTCTGTTTAAAGTTTATTAGTAGAAATGATTCATCTGATAGTGGACAGTTTAAGTGTTGAAACTCTATTCCATAAGTTATTAAGTATTGGGCGAGTTTGAATATATCATGTATGTAAGAGTAGCAGACTAGGTAATCTTCTGGATTTTCCAGTTGTAGATGTTCTACGTATTCTTCGTTGTCGATGAGTAGATCGATCTCTTCAGATAGAGTTTGTAAGTTTCGAAAGTGTTTGTGTGTTAATATCATATGTTAGTATTATCTTTATTAGTTCGTATTAATTTTGTAAGTTATTGATTTAAGAATAATTTATTTAAGTAGTTAGTTCTTTGTTGGAGTAATAGTGTAAGATCTATTGTTAGTAGTTGATATGTTACTCCATTGTTGAAAGCATTTTGTATGTACTTTTCTATGAATGGATCGACTGATCCGTCAGCTGGAGACGGTGCATGTTCGTAGAATAAATCTGCTGCATAATCTGTTAGTGTTTCTAAGTACTCGTCGTAAGTTAATGTTTGTTTGTTATTCATTTGTAGTTGTTATTCATATATATTATCTAGATAGTCTCGTATTAAGATTGTAAGGTGCTATACATAGAATGTCTGTAGTAATATGTGAAATAATCTAAGGAAATATAATTATAGCTGAGGTAAGATCGTAGGTAATCGCCCAGGAAAACGCCATAAAATTATCTGGAACGGATCTAAATAGGGTGGGGCTGGTGATAAAAATAGCATTTTACTTTTATAAGTGGGCGGCGAGGTGTATAGTAGTAACACAAAACCCCTATATATCTAACGTGCCAAAAATAGTGACATTAGCCTATAAGAGTATATAAGTAACAGGCTTTTGTCACCCTTTTTAAATAGTGACCTTTACATGTGATTATCCTAACATGGCAATAAAACGAGCAGGTAACTCACAAGGTCTATCACCAGTTGCGCTACGACGTAAACGTGCTAGAGACAAGGCAGCAGCAATGACGCCTAAGAGACGTAAGCGAAAAGCCGAGAACCAAGCATACGGCCAAAGGTCAGATTCCGACATCCACCATGAACCAAACGGAGTATTGCGAAGAACCTCTATAGCCTATAACCGAGCTACTCACACCAGAGGAGAAGTTAACAAATCCGCGTAACTAGGGTCCGTGGAACCAAATGCACCCTAGACAAACCAACCAACCTAATATACAATGACGTATCTTTATTACAGGACCAACAATACGTGGAGTGGTCAACCACAAGTATCAGAAGACACAATTAGCTTCTGGAAACACCTATCTAACAAAGCAAACTGGAGGATAGTTCAATTACCAAATGGGTACTACCAAACAGAGTACAAACACATCGACAATAGTTGGTGCGACGTAACACGCCGAGAGACTATCGAGTCTGCTGAGGCAGCAATTGATGCTAGCATCGAACACTACACTAAGAAACTAGATTATCTAGAAGGACCGAAAGTAGTTAAAACATTTGATAAGTAATTAATAACAAAACAATTTAATTTAATGGAATATAATTTACCAAGTCAGATTGTCAAGAATTTAGATTTTGGCACTGATGCAAAAACGAAAGTTATAAGTGGCGTTGAGAAGCTAGCGAAAGCAGTTAAATCAACCTTAGGCGCTTCAGGAAAATGTGTCATCTATGAAGATGGCATGGGAAAACCGGTGATCACAAAAGACGGTGTAACCGTTGCGGATAGCGTAGTCTTACACGACCCGGTTGAAAACATAGGTGCCACACTTATTAAGGAAGCCTCTAAAAATACAGTGAAAGAAGCAGGTGACGGTACCACTACGGCTATCGTCCTTGCTGAATCACTTATTAAAGAGGTCAATAAAGAGCAATACAAAGCATGTTCGGTGCGAGAGATTAAAAATGGCATCGACACAGGCCTTGCTCAAGCTACGGCAATATTAGAAAACATGAGTGTTAAGGTTAAAAACTCTACACTAGATCACGTTAGTTCTATTAGCTGTAACAATGACAACCAACTTGGCAGCATAATAGCCAAGGCTTATAAAAAAGTTGGCAAAAATGGTGTGGTTTTGATGGAAGAGTCACAAACAGATGAAACATACGTTGATGTAGTTGACGGTGTACAAATAGAATCTGGGCTTACATCACCATACTTTGCTACTAATACTGAAAAGAACAGGTGTGAACTTGAAAATCCGGTTATATTGATCGTTTCAAGCAAGATACCTAACCTTAGAAAGATACAAAGTGTACTTGAATACGTTATAAAGAACAAAAAACCACTACTTTTAGTAGCTGAAGTTGAGCAACAGGTCAAATCAGCACTTTTAATGAATAAAGTAAAAGGTAATATTAACGTAAATATCATAGATCCTCCAGGTTTTGGGCCAACGCGCAAAGAAACTATAGATGATTTAGCCATTTTAACAGGTGCAGAGGTTATAAATGAAGAATTAGGTGATGATTTAGACCTAATACAGCCAGATTCGCTTGGTCAAGCCAAGTTTGTGGTTACAGACAGTAAAAATACTGTTATAACTACGCTACCAATTGACGAAAGCTTAGCTGGTAGAATAAAAGAAGTTAAAGATCAGATTAAAGCTGAGAAAAATGGCTACATAAAGCGCAAACTAGAGCAAAGACTAGCTATGCTATCAGGTTCTGTCGGTGTTGTGCGCGTAGGAGCAAACTCAAAAGTTGAGTTGAAAGAGAAAAAAGACAGGGTGGAGGATGCAATATATGCAGTCAAGGCGGCTCTGCAAGAAGGTATAGTACCTGGCGGAGGTGTAGCTCTGATGGACACGGCTTCTGAGCTTGAGAATATTCATTCAAACTTAGAGATGAGTGATAACGCAGGTTTAGAAATATTTTGCAACGCAATAAGAGCACCATATAAGACTATATTAGATAACGCTGGTATAGCTTACGAAATAAAAGGTGACAAAGGTATTGGTTGTAACGTAATAACTGGTAAAAATGTTAATATGATTGATAGTGGCATCGTAGATCCTCTATTAGTTACTAAGACAGCTCTTAAAAATGCAGTGAGTGTTGTTTCTACTATAATTTCTGCAGATTGTGTAATATCTAATATAAGAATACCAAATGCGAGCAGTTAGTTATTACATGATAGTTAAGACTATCAAAGAAAAGAAACAAATCGCTGGGTTAGATATTACAGACAGCATCGATAGTGAAAATAGGTACTTAAAAGGAGAGATCATTAGTAATGGTGATCTTATACCTGATACGCTAAGCGAAGGAGACATAGTATACTATGATAGGCACGCGGGGCACAGTATAACTAAAAACGACACTATATATCAAGTTATTCAAATACAAGACGTAGTAATCGTAGAATAATGAGGGTTACTGCATCTGATTTAAAACAAATGCAATTATTTAAGTATTACAGGCTCGTTAGAAAATGGGCTTGTAAAACTTATAATCTAACCGATGCCGAGTTAGAGCTATTGATAGCTTTAGACTGCATTGGCAGATTTACTAGACAAGAATTTATAGAAGGGACATATACTATGTCTTGGAACAAACAACGGTGGGATAAGCTTAGGCAAGAAGGGTGGATAGAGACATGGAGGCACCGTAACCGCACTACAATCAAATACAGCATTTTTAAGACATCATTTAAATGCCAACAGTTAATAAGCAGAATATATAGAATATTACTGGCTGAAGAAGACTTACCTACTTCTGAACGTAGTGTGTTTTTTAAAAACAAATCTTACACAGACAAGGTATTCAACTCAGCCATTGACAAAATGATCAGAGATAACACAAGATAATGGCAAATCCAATAACAAACAAAGTAAAAATAGGCCAAACACCTGTAATTAAGAAAGACTTAGAGGGAGGTGTTTTAGGCGAAGCTAATAACGATGGCACTATATTTGTAGATAAGAGTGTAAAAGAAGGCACTCCAATGTACAAAGAGGTTGTAGGTCACGAAATGAAACATTTAGATCAAATGAAAAGTGGACAGCTATCGTACGACGACAACTCTGTGACTTATAAAGGTAAAAAGTTTTTACGCAAAAACGGTAAGATAGTAGATCCTAACACTGGCAAAGGTCACCCAGAAGGAAGCATGAATTTTGCTTGGGAAAAAGAGGCTGATAAAGCCGGTAAAGAAGCTAGAAAAGAAGGTAACAAAAATAACAACGACGATATGAATTACAATAAGAACTCATCAATGAACATGAACACGGCTAGCCCAATAACAAAAAAAGCTAAAGGCTACGGTACTCCGCTTAATGACAATGATCCAGATAAGCCAACTACAGTAACTACTAGGGTTGCTGATATTGATAAAAATATGGTAGGCGCCCAAACACAAGAGTTTATACCTGGTAGTGGAACTGGGCTTTCTT
>Ga0181410_1001431_pt1 | contig 10153 bp, 6 predicted proteins | sample 33SPOviralmetaG_FD_130112 | JGI IMG/M metagenome (GOLD analysis project Ga0181410, IMG submission 130112) | Marine viral communities from the oligotrophic San Pedro Time Series (SPOT) site, San Pedro Channel, CA, USA - 33 SPOT_SRF_2012-06-20 | ecosystem: Environmental > Aquatic > Marine > Strait... | reverse complement strand
TAATTTGAACTCTCAGATACAATCAATGGCAGCTGCTAATGGTGGTTCATATGCTAAGAGTCTAGAGGGGACTAAAACAGGAAGTGACGGGATTCATCCAGTTAGTTACGCTGAACAGGTTAGAAAATTACGTCTAGCAGCGTCCTAAATAAGTATGATAAGGTTGACTTTCTAGGATGGCACACGGGTTTTCATCGGTCCAAAAAACACCCGAACCTGGATTTAATCTCGGGGCGATGGTCGCTGGAAAGATTAAAGATTCTTTCGGCATGGCTGCTGAGGAAAGAAAGGCGCGCGATGAAGAGATAGCAAAGTTAGAAGCAAAGAATAAAGAAGATAGAACTGACGAAGAATCTCAAAGACTAGAAGAACTAGTAGAACAGAAAAAAACTAGAACTACTGGTGGTAAGAAAGATAGAATAAAGAATAGTTTTTTTACTAAGGCAATGATGTCCCAGTTTGGTGGGGACAGAGCACGTAGAATGCAAGGAACGTTCTCCAAGAACCCAAAACCATCACAGGATCCATCATTAACTAAAGAGCAAAGGTTCAGTGCTCTGTTAGATGAAGGGATGGGTGCTCCAGCAGACGCACCTGATACTCCATCTGATTATGATGACAGCATGAATTCTGGTGCTCCAGAAGGTGCTGCTCCTCCTCAACAATCAGGATTAGATAAAGCATTATCTAAAGTATCAGAAGCACTAGCAATAATTTCTACTAAAGTTTCTGCTTTAAAATCTGAAGAAGCAAAGAGTAAAGGTACTACAGAATCTAGACTATCAAAATTTAATGGTGTCTTCGAGTCAATCAAGAACTATTTTGATAGAGATAATGATCTGAAAGAGACCGAGAATAGTATTGAGCAGCAGAAGATAGATAACCTAAAGGATGCTCAGGCAGATGCTAAGGCAGACAGCAAGCAAGATTCCATGGATCAGGTTGAAGATCTTTCTGATAAAGCAGAGGTAGATAAACTTGATGAAGATGGTGGAGGCATCATGAAGGGAATTAAAGGTCTCTTCAAGAACTTCATGGGCAAGAAGAAAGGTGGTAAAGGAGGAGGTAAGACACAATTCTCATCACCTATCGGTCCACAACCGATGAACTCTAAAACACCATGGGCAGCAAAAGGTGTTGGAGAAAATGGTGGTATGTTTGGGCAAGGTGGTTTTGCTCCCCGTTTACCAGCAACAAAACTATCAGAAGGTGGTGTTGTACCAAGAAAGAAACTGGCAGCAGGTGGTGTATATGACAACCCAACTACTACTACATTAAATCCAGGTGATGCTGTTGTACCACTCAATAGAAACAATCCTATAGCAGATTCATTTAAAGAATCTGGTAAAGAAAAGAGTGAAGAATCTGGTGACCCAAGTATTGCCAGTTCCATGGCAGACATAATGCAACTGCCGACTAAAGTTGCTGGTGGATTGGTATTGACTAAGATGTCACAAGTATTTAATGGCGTTGCTGGATTCCTTAAACCAGTGATCAGTCCTATCATGAATGCTATCGCCCCAGCATTTGGACTGCCAGCAACAATTATTTCTGGGTTGTTTGGTGGAGCAGCACAGGCTGCTACATCTAAAATCAATATGGATGCCTTCACAGGTAAAAAAGATTCAAATATGAGGAGAAAGAAAGGTTCGCCTGCTCCTAGTACACCACCACCATCTGGCGGTGCTAATCTTGGTTCTACTATGAAAGCAGGCGAGACTATCCAAGCACAATCTAACACTGGTCCTGGCGGATTTGTTCAGGGTGGATCTGGTAAAGGTAGTGAAGGTGGATCTGGAACAACATCTGGATATGCTACACATTATCATCTGTCTCCGCCAACTGCTGATGAATCTGGATTTGCTCAAGCACGTGCTGTTGCTTTACAATCAGCACAGATGATGCTTTCTAGAGGATCGAGTATATATTTCGGTAACATTAAAGAAAAAGCCAATCCTGCTACACTAGTTGATCAAATTAATAGAGAACAGATAGCACATACCCAACCTCACAGAACCCAAGGTGGTATTGATATGCAAGAGACTGGTGCAAATGGCAGTCAAGCCATGAAGTTCCCACTTAAAGTTACTAATGTTACTCAAGATACTTCTGGTGCTAGTGGTAGAACAGCACGTATTATTGGTACTAATGTTACACTAGCTCATGGTGGTGTTGGTTCTGCTAATTCAATTGAGACAGCAACAGCACCACAAACTCCCGATCAACCAGTAGTAGCAGCACCAGGATCATCTTCAACTGCTGAACGTGCTATTACTCCACCAGGAGCACCAACTCAAGTAAGTCCACAAGCTGCGGGAAACGGTGGTGGAACATCAATTGTAGCTTTACCTATCCCAACAGCATCACCACCATCAGCAGCACAACAAGAGGCTGATTATTATACGCCTGTTTTTCCTGTAAAGAATCCTACCCCTGGAATGGATAGTTTGTACACAGAAGGAGGATTTTAATCATGGCAAATAAGAATGCTAAGTCTATTGAACTAAAAGAATGTTTTCTTTATGATGTTAAGGGGGAAAAGTATAACTTTTCTAAAGCAACAGTTGGATTTGCTTACTATGAAAGTATCTTCAGTCCATTTGTTACTGCTATTATAAACGTAGCAGACTCTGGTGGAAACTTTATCGCTGGAATTCCTATTCAGGGAGGGGAAAGAGTTACTTTAAAAGTAGAAGATGTAGAAGAAAATCAGTATGATTATGAAATGTTTGTATGGAAAGTTTACAATAGAACTTTCAGTAAAAGTATACAGAATTATAACCTAGCACTAATTTCTAAAGAAGCATTATATAATGAAGGAGTTAGGTTAACTGAACGATTGAGAGGTACACCCGATATTATTGTCGATAAAATTCTTAAAGAATATTTAAAGACAGAGAAAGAAGTTATGACAGAGAAAGCAAAGTATCAGGTACAGTTCTTTCCTAATGGGAAGAAAGCACACCATATTATTCAATCAATTTCTCAAAAAGCAGTACCACAATCATCTAAATCAACTGAAGGTGATACTGGTAAGACTTCTACTGGTGGTAAGACAGGTCTTTCGGGTGATACTAAGAAGTCATCAGGAACAGCAGGGTTTTTATTCTTTGAAAATAGTGCTGGATTTAACTTTAACTCTATTGATTATTACTTCAGCACTGGAGACGATGAGTTTCGTGGAGAAAAAGAAGTTGCTACCTACGAAGCAAAACCAAATCTAGATAACCCAAGTCGTTTTGTGGTTGAACAGTATAATTTCACTAATGAAATTGATATGCTGGATCAAATGAGGAGTGGTACATATGCTAGTCAGGTTGTTACCTACAACTGGTCTACTGGATTCTATGAAGAGTTTAGATATAACTTGGACGAAAACTTCACTGCCATGGCACACCTAGGTAGTCAAGAAAAACTAGGAGCAACACAGAAAGATCTTTCTATTAATCCCAGTAGAGTTTTGACTGTACTTGTAGATCACGAAACATGGCACAGTGAAGAGACACCAGGATCACCAGACGAGAGAGATAATGGTGGTGAAAGTGGATCAAACTATCCAGACTACCAGAAGCATTGGCTTGCTCAAAGTATTGCTAGAAGATACTTCATGGAGAATCAGAAACTAGAGATAACAGTTCCAGGTAATATGGAACTAAACGTTGGCGACAAGATTAAAGTCTTGCTACCTAACATGTCTTCTGAAACTACAAGAGAAAAAGATAAACTAGATAGAGAAAATAGTGGTACATATTTAATCTCTGCTCTATCACATAACAATGTCTTCCTAAATAGTAGCACATGTACCACTAAACTTGAATTGATACGAGATATCTACGGCATGAAAGATTACTCTAGCAACGTGAAGTGATATGGATCCAGCATTAGCCACACTATTTCCAATTAATCAGATCGGTGCTGATGGATTTTCCTGGTGGATCGGTCAGATTGAAAGTAATAAAAACGAAGACCCCAAGAACTCTGGTAGGTATCGTGTAAGAATTATCGGTCAGCACCTGAAGAGTGGTGATATTACACCTACTAATCAACTACCATGGGCACAGGTAATGATGCCTGTCACCACACCGTTCAGTGATGGTGGTAAGACTGGTGCTACCGTAGGTTTGAACCTAGGTAACTGGGTCGTAGGATTCTATGTAGATAATGATAGACAGAAACCAATCATCATGGGATCGATTGGTCATACTGCTGGTGCTACAAAACTAGAGAATGTAGAGACAGATCCTAATCCTGGTGGTACAGAGAAAGGGTTCACAACGTATCAGGATGAGTCTGCTGATCCTGCTATCAGCAAACCGATGGGATCGGATCAGAAGAGGCAGGGTGACAACCCAGTAGAGAGTACCACTGCTGAAGACAAGGGACTAACAAAGCCAGGAGAAGCAGGACAGATCGCTGCTGCTGTTCCTGGTCAAATGCCAGCAGCATTTAATGGTTTGTTTGCTGAAGAGTCCACAACTAATCCGACAGGTAATAAAGTATGTGTAGAGATTGCTAATCCTAATTGTGGTTCTGAAAATGACATGAAGGGTGGATTAACATCTATCATCAGTCAAATGCTGAAAGCAACTCAGCAATCAGGTGGAAATATCGGAACGTTCTATGTTAGTAAGATAAATGGAGAACTTAATAGTTATATTGACCATGGAATGCAGTATGTTAACAAGGCAGTTCGTCTTGTCAAAAGTTTCATCGCCCGAGTCAAGGGAGAGATCGTTAAACTAGTACGTGAAGGTGTTGATAAGTTAGTTGATCTAATTCTGTACACTGATGTTGCTGCTGAAGATGCTTTAGGCAATACAAACACAGGACCAGTCGCTCCTGATCTAGGTATCGAACCATTTCAACCTATCACTAAGAAAGAGAGTAGGATCAAACCAATTCTTGATACTATCAATGATGTATTGGATGATCTTGGTTGTGAGATGGCAGACTTTACCGAGAGGATCGCTAGTTGGTTGACTGACTTGCTCCTAGGTTATCTGATGGATGCTTACTCCAATGCTGCTTGCTTGGTTGATAATGTAGTCGAGGGTATACTTAATCAGTTGATGTCATTTATTGAGGATCTTCTTGGTAAAGTTCTCGGTCCTCTTCAACAAATTCTATCTGCCTTGGCATCACCATTAGATATTATTGGCAACGCTGTTGCTAAGGTGCTTGGTCTTCTAGGTATCTCTTGTGATGGTCCTGGTGCTAAGTGTGAGAAGATTAGGAAAGAATGTGTTGATTGTGGTACTGGCGAGACAGAAGATTGGTTGGACAAACTAATTGCTGATCTTGAAGACGGTCCTTTGGATGGTTCTACGTATGTGTGTGATGAAGCGAAGAATACATCAGCATTAGATAGTTTACCAGATACAGGTGTGTTCTTTATTGGTGGTACATATCCAACACCAAAACCAGATCCTAATGATCCTAACGTACTTCCATCCGATCTAATAATTTCTTATGAATGTGAGAGTATTGAGGTAACAGAAGGGGAACAAGCAATCTTTACTATCACCAGAACTGGTAACATTAGTCTACCATCTAGTCTCACTATGTCTATCTTGGGTGGCACTGCTACTAAAGGTGTTGACTATGATAAGATCTTTAATGGAAAGAGTATCGGGTTTGCTCCTGGTGCTGACGTAAGAACAATTGTATTTGAAACCTACAAAGATAGCGAGATAGAAGGAGAAGAATCATTCTTCATTAAGTTAGAACCTAACATGACACCAGAAGGTTTAGGAACATCTTTCCCTGGTGGTAACGTTAAGAAGTGTACTATCTTAGACTTCAATGATTCCACAGGTAATAGTCCTGATCCTACCATTCCAGGTACTCCTCCAGCACCGTTTATTCCACCATCAATCACACTCCCAACACCTATTGTTCCATCAGAACCTGTTGGAGATACGACACCTATTCTTCCACAATATAGTGTCACTACAGATAAAATCTTCTATAAAGAAGGCGAAAAGATTATCTACACCATCACTACAGAAAATGTAGTTAACTATGGTCCATATACTTTCACATTAGAGGGAGATATTGATGCCGACGATGTTGTTGGTGGATTGACTGGTACATTTAGTCTACTGACTGACGGTACTGCTGAAGTTGTAGTAGAGATTGCTGCTAACACCGATGATGATCAAGACAAACTAGAATCTATTACATTCTTCCTTGATAATACTCCAGCATATGCTGATGCCTATATCTTAGGTGCTAGTGATAGTCTAGGTAACGATCCCTTCTGGTCTGTTACATCTGATGTAAACTATGTAAGGGAGGGAGAAACTGTTACCTTCACTGTTGGAGCTCTAAACATTCCAGACGGAACTAACTTCAAGTATAGATTAGAAGGTGATATTATTAGAAGAGACATTGTAGGTACTAGATTAGAATCTAGTGTTGATGTTGATGCTATTCCACTAGAGATTATAGATGGTCAATGTATTATCCCACTAACTATTGCTGAGGATGGACTGACTGAAGACAAAGAATACTTTAACTTTGTTTTGGTATCGTATGTTGATAGCAATGGTGACGATGTATTGATTGACAATGTATCAACTCAGGTTGTTATCGCCAGTGAACTACTCATTGATACTTCAGTTACACCTACCTTTACTGTATCAGCAGACAAGTTCGAGTATAAAGAGGGTGAAACTATCATCTACACTATTAATACAACAAACATCTCTAGCGGTACACTACTACAGTACACCTTGTATGGTGTTAACGTTACTAAAGAGGACTTTGACTCCAACACATTGTTCGGCACATTCACAGTCATTGAGAATCAAGCAACTGTTTATGTTAATATTGCTGATGATAAAGTAACAGAAGGAAATGAGGTTCTTACTTTCCTAGTAAATGGTACTACTGCCTTCACTGATGTTGTTATCACCGACGAAAATATTTCTGATGATCCTATCATTATCAATCCCAAGAAACCATGCTTCGATAAACCTATCGCTGGTAAACCAATTACAGATACTTTAGGACAGATCATTAGCATTCCTATCGTTGAGCAAGGTTGTCCATATGTATTCCCTCCTAAGGTAATCATTACTGGTCCTGGATATGGTGCTTCGGGTATCCCACTATTAGATGATAGCGGTAAGGTATCTGAGATCCGTGTTACTAGAACTGGGGTAGGATATAATATCAATCAAAATCCTGAACTAAGATGTGTTATCGACTCGTACACCATCATTAGTCCTGGTACTGGATATACTTCAACACCTGATGTTTATGTTGATGGTGTTGCTGATAGAGCAGTTGCTATCATCGATGAGAGAGGATATCTAATTAGTGTTCAACCTACAGACAGAACATCCACTTGGAATGAGATACCAAACGTTAGAATTCTAGGTGGTGGTGGTTCTGGTGCTAGGGTACTACCATCTATTTCATGTCTAGATACTACAGCATACGAAGATCAAGGTTATGCCAAGATCGGCACAGGTAAGTACATTGATTGTCCATAAGGAGTGTAGATAATGGCAGACTCAACGAATCAAACACCTTCAGAAGGTACACAAGGCAAATTGAAAAATGGTCTCACTACTGATGTAGATGAACTAGGCAAGAATTACTGGATAGAAGGACCTACACCTGAATTTTCTCAGGTATTAGGTGGATTTATGCTGACCGCTTATGAGTTCCCAGATGGAAGTAAAGGTATTGCTCTATACAATGGTAAGTCAGCATTTCATATTGATAACAACAATAACATCACAATTTCTGCTGGTGCTCCAGGACAGTCTGGTTGTGGTGGTAAGTTTGTAGTCAATACACAGTCACAACTACAGAAATCAAAGTCTATTGCTATTGAAGTTACTGGTCGTGATGATGGTGGTGTTGTCAATAAAGAAGCAGATGAAGATGGTAACGTCAGTGAAGACACTATGCCATCATACTCACTGAAAGTCTATGGTCCTGTACATGTTGAAGCTATCGGTGGAGATGCTGCTGTTAAAGGAGACAATGTTACTATCAATGCTTCCAGTACACTGAATCTAAAGTCAGGTAAAGACATCAACATCCAAGCGGGTGAGAATGGTGGCAAGATTAACATGTATGGTGGTACATGTGAAATTAACACAGCATTTTTAAATAAAAATCTAAGTGGTGGTGAGTATAGCGAAGGACCAGGAGAATTCAAAGTCAAGCAAAATAAGAAAGGTGCTAATGTCAGTATCGATACTCCTGGATCAGTAACTTACACGGTTAATGGCGACTACACTGTTGGTGTTAAGGGTGACTATACATTAGGTACTGAAGGACATTACAACGTAAATATAGACAAAGATGCTGCCTGGGCAATCAAAGGTAAGTTTTCACAAATTATTGATGGTAAAGCAAAAACTGAAGTCAAAGGTCAAGAAGTTAAAGGGGTTAAGTCATCACAGCAAGAGAATTTTGTTCTTAAGGTAGCAGCACCGAAATCAACCAAGTTCCCGTCTATACTAGTAGACACTGGTAGTAATGTAGAGTTTAAAGCACTCAAAGGTGGATATAAGTTTGAAATTGGTAAGCAATTAGCGTCATTAGAACTAACTGACAAAAATAAGTTCAGTGTAACAACTGGTGCTAAGTTGGGTGCTATCAACATAGATGAGAAGCAAGCAGTCATTGAGTACGGTAAAGTTGCTAAAATGACTGTCAGTCCAACAGAAGTATCATTAGCACAGAGTAAAACTGCTCAGGTAAGTATCAAACCCGCCGAAACTAAAATGGAAAATAATGGTGCTTATGTGAGCGTCAAACCTGCCGAGGTAAAAATCTTCGCTCCTTTGATTTACTTGAACTGAAATTCAACTTTCTGTTACCAAAATTCCGAAAAAAATTCTCCGTCATTTTATGATGAAAAAAGTTGATTATGTATAAACTTGATAAAATAACAATTATTGATAATTTTTTAGATATCGATAGTGCCGAAAATCTCGAAAAACATATTTTAGGTCATAATTTCAAATGGACTTGTGGAGCGTCTATTGTTGCCGATAACTATTCTGCCGAAGTATTGATAGATCCACTGTATGATGTACAACTAGTAAATCTTATATACACTAAACATTTTGAAAATCCTAAAAGTGGACGGGAAGTAGAAGGTGATTATAAAATTATTTTGCCATTTATGAAAAAATTGAATATTACGACAAAACAACTTACTAGAGTAAAAATAAACGCTACTTTATGTAAAGAATCGATTATGAGATCTGGGTGGCATACTGATGTTCCCCAAAATGAGCTCGAACAAGGTATGACGGCAATTTACTATATTAACACAAATAATGGAAAAACGCTATTTAAAACAGGTGAAGAAATTGAGTCTATTAAGAATAGAATTGTGATTTTTCCTAATAATTTTCCACATACTCCTCAATACCACACAAATACGCCGATGAGAGGGGTAATTAATTTTAACTGGTTGACAAATCCGTAAAATCCCAGTATGATGACTCTGTAAGGGTTCAAAAGTCATAGTGGCTCTAAATACTTAAGGAAATTGAGTGAGAGTATGCTATCTACACAATACAGACTACGACTGGAATTTATTTGTAAATGTATTGCTAATGGCGAAGAAGTAAAATTGTCTGATATGATTTGGGCAAATAAACTTGCCAAGGCAAATACAACTGCTAATGAAATGTTAAAGATGGCTAGACGCCAAATTACCCAACAGATTGAAGAAGGAAGTACTGACGATTTTCTGAATAGGATGGGTTTAGGAGATCCCGATCCATCCAATCATAAAAAGGGATTTACTGACGCTGACGATATCAAGAGTTGGTTTCACCAAGATAAACCTGATGACTGGAGACAACGTGACTAAGAAAGAATACAAACAATTACTATTAGACCACTTTACAGAGCGGTTGAATAAACTCACAGCAAAAGAACTGAAAGAACTTGCCGTGAGACACACATGAAGGATTATGTCTGTATCACGACATGGGATCCTATTTTTGAAATGATGCGTTATCATTGGGTACACAAGTCAGAAAAGGATCCCGAGCAATTCGTGAAAAACCTTAACCCAGAGCAAGAACTGCTATGAGTAGTAAGATGTTATTCCTGGTTGACATTGGTAATGGTAGATGTGTCAGTCATGATGGGTACATTCAAATTGGTATTT
>Ga0181410_1001427_pt1 | contig 10169 bp, 11 predicted proteins | sample 33SPOviralmetaG_FD_130112 | JGI IMG/M metagenome (GOLD analysis project Ga0181410, IMG submission 130112) | Marine viral communities from the oligotrophic San Pedro Time Series (SPOT) site, San Pedro Channel, CA, USA - 33 SPOT_SRF_2012-06-20 | ecosystem: Environmental > Aquatic > Marine > Strait... | reverse complement strand
CACCACCAGCGGCAGCACCAGTAGCAGAGCCAATGACACCAACAGAAGAAGTAATCGATCGGCAAGAAGAAAGAGCCGAGGCGCAAGAGACAACTCAAATGCAGGGCGCACAAAGGCGCAGACGCTTGATCAGAACTGGTGGTATGAGGCTATTATTCTCACCTCTTAGACAAGAAGGTGCTGCTATGAATGAAATTAAGAAAAAGCTTGGCGGCTAGTCATGGCCAAGAAAACAACAAAGAAAAAGTTTTCTTTTAAAAATATGTTCAAAGTAACAGAAAGCCAAAAGCAAGATATAGCTACTGGAAAGTTCTCTAGTTCATTAGCGCCAAAAAATTCAACCAAAGATGATTTTTTAATGGACATAGGCATTAAAGAAAAAAATCAGTCTTATTTTCGTGATTTAGAAGATAGACAAAAACGTAGTCAGCAAGTAGTAGAAAATATGCGGTCAAGGCGCAATAGCAGCGGCTCAAAAGGTGAAACTGCAGCTCAACGAGCAGCAAGATTAAAACGAGAAGCCTTAGAGAAACAAAAGGCCGAAGGTAAGGAAAGACGTAAGAAATTTTATAAACAGAAGGACGAAAGGTTAGCGAAGTTAAAAACTAAACTTTTGAATTTAGCATGACAAAAATTAAAGAAGATCCAAGAGTATTTCATAGAGTTGAGGCAGACCCGAAAAGGGCAAGAAACGAGAAGGGTCACCTAGTCGCGGATGACCCCTCTACTCCCGAAGTCAATGAAGCGTGGGAAGGTGGAAAGGCTCCAAAGGAAAAAGCCCCAAAGAAAAAGGCAAAGCCTCGTGGTAAAAAAAGTACATCAAAATCCTAAAGGCGGTTTAAACGCTGCTGGTCGGGCCTTCTTTAATCGGACAACAGGCTCAAAACTAAAAGCTCCGGTAAAGACAGGCGATAACCCTCGCCGAGCGTCCTTCCTGGCTCGAATGGCAGGGAACTCTGGGCCGGAGCGTGATAGCAAGGGGCGACCTACTAGGCTGCTCTTATCCCTCCGCGCCTGGGGTGCTTCTTCAAAAGCAGATGCCAGAAAGAAAGCAGCGTCTATAAGTAAACGAAACGAGAGTAGAAATGCCTAAGTTAAATGTAAAAGAAGTGATGGGTCGTGAGGCAAAAGCACAGGCTCGAAAAGATGAATGGCGCTCAATCTATGAAGATTGTTATGAGTTTGCTCTGCCACAAAGAAATTTGTATGGCGGTTATTACGAAGGTAAAACCCCAGGCAAAAACAAAACACAAAGAGTTTTTGATAGTACGGCTGTATCGTCTACAAAAAGATTTGCGAATAGAATGCAGTCCGGCCTTTTCCCACCAATGCGTAAATGGTGTAGGTTAGAACCAGGTTCAGCTGTTCCAGATGATGAGAAAGAACGAGCGCAAGAAATACTCGATGCTTATGTGGATATCATGTTTGACCAGCTACGGCAGACAAGTTTTGACCTGGCAATGGGTGAGTTTCTTTTAGATCTTTCTGTAGGCACAGCTGTTATGATGATTACGCCAGGCGATGCAGTAACCCCTTTGCGTTTCTTAGCTGTTCCGCAATACTTGGTAGCGATCGAAGAAGGTGCTTATGGTATGATCGATAACGTATATCGTAAGCTACGGATTAAATCGGAAGCCATTAAGCGAGAGTTCCGTGACGTTAAAATAACGCCAGAGCTTCAAACAGCGATTGATGATAAGCCACATGAAGAGCTAGATTTATTCGATGCTATAATTTTTGATCAGGAAAGTGGACGGTACCACTATCATGTGGTTTGGCCGCACAAACAGCAAGAGTTGGTGTATCGAGAAATGGATAGCAGTCCGTTTATTGTTGCCAGGTTCAGTAAAACAGCTGGTGAAGTTTATGGTCGAGGCCCGTTAATTGATGCGATTGCAGATATTAAAACGCTAAACAAAACAAAAGAATTGATATTAAAGAACGCAAGTCTTTCGATATCTGGTGTATTCCTTGCAGCTGACGATGGTGTATTAAACCCCCAGAATATTAAAATACAACCAGGTGCAATTATTCCAGTTGCGCGTAATGGTGGGCCGCAAGGTGCTTCCCTGGCTCCTTTACCCCGAGCTGGGGATTTTAACACAAGTCAGATTGTTATTCAGGATCTTACAATGAACATTAAAAAGATCTTGATGGATGATAGTTTACCACCAGATACAATGAGCGCCAGGTCAGCCACAGAGATCGCCCAGCGCCAGCGTGAACTGGCTACAAATCTGGGGTCTGCTTTCGGTCGATTGATGACTGAGATAATGATACCGTTGGTATCCAGGACTTTATATGTTCTCGATCGCCAGGGATTTATTCGTATGCCTCTAAAGGTAAACGGTGTTCAAGTTAAAGTTGTACCAGTGTCACCATTGGCAGAAGCGCCAAAAATGGAAGAGGTAAATCAACTTCTTAATTTTATGCAGATTGCTAATGCGATGGGGCCAATGGGCCAGACATTACTAAACATACCAGAGATGGTAGATTTCATTGCTGAAAAGATGGGTATCGATGCTCGATTGCTCAATACACCAGAAGAACAACAGGCAATGATGCAACAAATGCAGCAAGCTATGATGGCTGAGCAACAGCCAGAAATGCCAACAGATGAAACTGTTGCCGGAGCGTTGCAATGAGTTCGGCTGAAGGTTGGGAAGGATTAGACCAGGCACAGGCGAAACCGCAGAAAGCGGATGACCTAGATATATTATATGGTAGGTTATTTAAATCACAGGAAGGCCAAAAGGTGCTTAGTCATCTGAGGCAGATAACAATAGAACAACCATCCTGGTTTCCTGGAGAAGATCCAAGTCAAGGCTACTTTCGAGAAGGTGCGGCTGATCTTGTTCGGATAATTATTAAAAGGGTGGATAGGAGCGATAATGTCTGAAGAAACAGAAAACACAGAAAACGTTGAAGTGCAGGAAGCAGAAGCGCCGCTAATAAACATAGACGCAAAAGAAGATGAACCACAAGCAGAGGCTCCTATGCCTGTGCATGAACAGCCAGAACAACAGGAAGCGCCAGAAGATGATGGCGAACCTATTGATCGGCCTGATTATTATCCAGAAAAGTTTTGGGATGAAGATGGACCAGATGTTGAAAAGCTTGCAAAGAGCTATGCAGAATTGGAAAAAGCATTTAGATCCGGCAAACATAAAGCACCAGAAGGTGATTACGATGTTTCGGATTTGGTTGATCGTGGCCTCGATCTGGAAGATCCGGCTGTTGAGGTATATAAAAGCTGGGCTAAAGAATATGGCGTTTCACAGAAGGCGTTTGAGGAATTGGCTGGTCAGATCTTGGAGATGAATGGCGAACAGGCTGAAGATATTGAGTATGATCGAAGAGCTGAAATGCAAAAGCTTGGTGCTAATGCCCAGGAAAAAATCAGTTTTCTTGAGCGCAACATCAAGGGAGCTGATTTAAACGAAGCAGAGAAAGCAGCTCTAAGCTACAGCATAAACAATGCTGATAGTATTAATGCTTTGACTAAACTTATCCAGGGATACACCAATGAGAATATCCCAATAAAACCTGTTGTTGCAGAACCAGAAATGACAGTAACAGATCTTCAGCAAGCGATCGCAGATCCTCGATGGCAGAGTGATGCTGTATGGCGAACTAAGATCGAAAAGAAATGGATGGAAGTTAACAACTAGATATTGTTGCAATGTGTGTAGTTTGTGTGTATATGTGGTGTAACGGATAACCAAAGGCGGCCCGTTTATGTGGTGAATCCACTGGTTGGCGTGACCACTTCCACGCAAGCGACCGCCCGAAACATCGGCTAACGGTAAGCGTTTTATATTAGAAACCTTAAAAGGAGGCTTCTGCTATGGCGCAGAGTATCACTAATGCCTTTGTAACACTATTCGATCAAGAAGTGAAACAGGCATACCAAGGCGAGGCATTGCTTCGCGGCACTATGAGAACACGAACAGGTGTTCAAGGAAACACAGTTAAGTTTCCAAAAATCGGCAAAGGCGTTGCAACGGTTCGCGTTCCGCAAACTGACGTAACTCCGCTAAACGTAACCTATAGCAATGTTCAGGCAACAATGTCTGATTTTATCGCTGCAGAGTATTCTGATATCTTTCATCAGTCTCATGTTAACTTTGATGAGCGTAGCGAGCTGGTTCAAGTTGTTTCCAAAGCAATAGCTAGACGTATGGATCAACTTTGCATCGATGCTCTTGATGCGGCTTCATCACCGTCAACGGTTGCAACTGGTGTTGGTGGTTCTACTACCAATATGAATATTGCAAAACTTCGTGCGGCTGCTAAAGCTCTTAATGAAAAAAACGTACCAGCTGAAGGGCGTCACATATTGATGCACTCTTCTCAGCTTGATGCGTTGCTCAGTGAGACTGAAGTAACTTCGAGTGATTTTGCTGTAGTCAAGGCTCTTGTTCGCGGTGAGGTTTCATCGTTCATGGGCTTTAACATAATGACTATGGGCGATCGTGATGAGGGTGGTGTTCCAAAGCCATCTACTCGTACTTGCTTTGCATGGCACGAAAGCTCAATGGGTTATGCCGAAAGCATTTCGCAAAAGAGCGAAGTTAACTACATACCTGAAAAGACATCTTTCCTAGTAAGTTCCATGTTCTCAGCTGGAGCTATAGCGATTGATGACGAGGGTATCGTAAAAATTTCATGTACTGAGTAAGGAGACTAACACATGGCTTTTTCAAGTACTGGTTTCGTGAATTACGGTGGTGGCAAAAAGGGCGATGCGCCTGGCCTCTACGGTTATTCAACAACTGACGCAATCGGTGATGTAAATACTTCTGGCTATTTTAATAGCTTGGCAAATACATTAGCGGTTGGTGACACGATGTTGGTTCGCTCTTCAACAGGCGGCACACAGGCGTTGTCATGGGTTTATGTTGCAAGCAACGCAAGTGGCGTTGTTGACGTAACAGATGGTCTAACAATTACAGCGACCGACTCAGACTAATTAATATGGGGCTGGGCAACTGGCCCCTTTTACACAGTGGAGGGCTTGATGGCTGCTGGAGATACTGACATTTCAATTTGTTCAGATACTTTAATTTCCTTGGGGGCTGCTCCAATATCGTCTTTTACAGAGGGTACGGATAGCGCTCAAGCTTGTGATAGACTATATCCCGATTTAAGAGATACTTTACTTTCTACTTATGTATGGTCTTGGAGTTTAAAAAAAGTACAATTAGCTAGGCTTGCCACAACTCCAGTTAACGAATGGAAATACGCCTATCAGCTTCCAGGAGATCAACTCACTGGAGCTTTAGCCGTTTTTGAAACCAGTGGAACAGATCAAAGATCTGTCCGATATGGTTGGGAAATATATGGCGATGAGTTGTACTCAAGTATGGAAACAGTTTTTATAGATTATCAAGCGACTGTTCCTGAATCTTCTATGCCTCCATATTTTGTTCGTTTGTTAAAAACAGCGCTGGCGGCTGAATTAGCAATCGCTGTTACAGATCAAGCACAGAAAGCAGACTATTTTAGAGCATTAACATATGGATCGCCTGGGGAAAACGGCAGAGGTGGCCGTATGCGTGAAGCTATGAATATTGATGCTAGGGGCCAATCAACGCAAATTGTCGAGGACTATTCTTTAATTGAAGTGAGGCAGTAAATGCGTATTACTCAGTTTCAAACAAACTTTTCTGTTGGTGAACTAGATCCGCTATTACGAGCCAGGACAGATTTATCACAATATCAAAACGCCCTGGAAGAAGCGACAAATGTTATTATACAACCTCAAGGCGGTCTAAAGCGTAGAGATGGGTTAAAGTTTATCTATAACTTTGGAACAGGCTTTACAGCATTTAAGCTAATACCTTTTGAGTTTAGCGTCACAGATAGTTTTCTTTTAGTTCTAGTTGTTGGCCGGATCTATGTATTCAAGGCTGGTGTTCTGCAAGCAAACATAAATGGAACGGGCAATGATTATATAGCTGCTTCAGACATTACGGCAGCTATGCTAGATGAAATTACTTATACCCAGGCTGTCGATACACTTATTCTATGCCATGAGGATTTGCAGACAAAAAGACTTGTTAGAAACACAGATACAAACTGGACGTTAGAAAACTTACCGTTAACTAATGTGCCGCAATATCCTTATGCTTTAAGTATACATTCACCAAATTTTACAATTACCCCCAGCGCAGTATCTGGTAACATTACTATTACAGCTTCAAGCGTAACGACAGACACAGGAACAGCTCAAGCTGGGGGCGCTAGTACAATTACACTGAAGTCCTCATCTGCATATTCGTCTGATGATGCTCCCAATGGAATGTCTGTTACTCTTACTTCTGGCACTGGATCAGGACAATCTAGGTTTATTGATGATTATGTAGGCTCAACTAAAGTTGCTACAATATACCCACCTTGGACTACAGCACCAGATAACACGACAGGATACAAGGTTGAGGCTTTCTCAGCGGCAAGCGTTAATGAATTTGCTCAAGTCGATACTACTTTTGGACGAGCCAGATATGTAGAGTTTGTAAGCGCAACGGTAATGAAGGCAGTCACAGAAGTTCCGTTCTTTGATACGAGTGGAGTTGTAGCCGGTAATTGGAAAAGTGAACATGGCTATGAGGATGTCTGGAGCAATGCTCGAGGATGGGCAAAATCAGCCACGTTCCATGAGGGTAGATTATATTTCGGTGGATCAAAGTCCAGGCCCAATACCATATGGGGATCAAGAGCTATTGATTTCTTTAACTTTGATCCTGGCACTGGATTGGATGATGAAGGTGTAGAAGCAACTATAAACACTAATCAGTTAAATAGTATTGTAGCCGTAATTGCTGGGGCTGATCTTAGAATATTTACTACTGGCGGTGAGTTTGTTGTTATTCAGTCAGAAGATTCTCCGGTTACGCCAGTAAATTTTCTTATCCGGCCACAAACAAGACTTGGCGCCAAACCAGGAGTTCCGATAGAAGATATTAACGGTGCGTCTGTATTTGTTCAAAGACAGGGTAAAGCCATAAACGCATTTCAATTTGGGTCAAATACAAAATCATACCAAGTGCAACAGATATCCGTACTTTCATCGCATCTTATAAAAAATCCTGTTGACTTGGCGACTCGAAGATCAACCTCAACTGATGAGGCAGATCGGTTATTTATCGTTAATGGCGATGACGGATCTATGTCAGTGTATTCTATTTTAGTTGGGCAAGAGGTTATAGCACCCAGTCAGTTTACAACAGATGGTAATTTTATTGCTGTAGCCACAGAAATTTCTGATACTTTTTGTATTGTAAAGCGCACTGTCAATTCGCAAGTTCGATACTATTTAGAAAAGTTTGACAAAGATGTAACCTTAGATAGCGCTAAGACTGGAGGAGCTGCTTCCTCAATAACGATGGACCACCTTCAAGGAGCAACTGTTGAGATTGTTCGTGATGGCGTTGTAGAGCCAACCCAGACGGTTCCGGCTTCTCCATTTACAATTACGTTTGCAGGAGCAGCATCGTCTAGTTTTCAGGTGGGATTAGAATATACAGTCCAGGCAAAGACAATGCCAACGGAGCCAGTATTGGGATCGGGTTCTGTGCAGGGTGTAAAGAAACGCATTGTCCAGGTCGATGCTCTACTCAATGAAACAAAAGATCTGGTAATTAACGGTAAACAAATATCGTTTAGAAATTTTGGTGTAAGTGTTCTCGATACACCTATTCAGGCATTTACCGGATTAAAAACAGCGCATGGTATTTTAGGATATAGTGCAACCGGACAAATAACATTAACTCAAAATGTTCCATTGCCTATGACTGTATTAGGTTTGGAATATAAATTAAGTGTAGGAAGTTAGATATGGCTAGTTTTGCAGCTCCAGCGATGATGATAAGTTCAGCAATTTCTGCTGCTGGACAGATAAAATCTGGTCGTGCTCAAAGAGATCGATATCGTAGAGAGGCAGATCTAGTCCAACTAAAAGGCCGGACAGAGGCTATAGCATATAAACAAAAGGGTGCTGACATATTAAGCAACTTAAACAATACTTTAGCCGCAATCATTGCAAGGTCTGCGGCTGGTGGTGTTGATCCCACATCTGGATCATCTGCGGTCTTGGCAACTGCCTCAACAGCTGATGGTATTACTGAAGCTAATATAGCCGCTGACAATGCTATACTCGCGGTTAACCAAGCTTCTGAGCAAGCAGATATTTATAGAAAAGCTGGAGATACAGCGTATAAATCATCAGTCATAGGGGCTATCGGAACTATTGGCACAGGTGCATATAGATACGGGCAACTAACAGGTTAGGTGTAAAGATGGTTCTTCCAAAGTATCAAAAAACAGGAATAAAAGTTAGACAGCCTTCCGGCATGGACTTTGCTGATGCACGAGAGGCGTCACAGTTGGGAAGAACTATATCAGCTGAATTAGACAGAATGGGTGAGTTTGCGTTTCGTGAGGGTTCAAAACTAGCAGAGCGCAGAGGTCAGGAGCGTGTGAGAGAAGAGGGCGCTGTTCCTGTTTTAACTGCTTTACAGCAACAAGACGGGCCACGAACAATAGCAGAGCAAGCTGCTTTTGACGCCGCTAACAGAATTGCTGTTGTTGAAATAGAAACGGCTGCACGATCTGATATGAGAACACTTGTTGCTGAAGCTGACGAAGCAAACATGGATATTTTTGTATTCAATGAAAAGATGAGCGATATTCAAGATGGCTATACTGCGTCTTTGCAAGTTGTTGATCCAGTAGCGGCTGGCGTTCTCAATGCAAGAATTACAGAGGACAATGCAGCGTATTCAACAAAATATTCAGAGATTGTTACAGTAAAAGCTAAGAACGCTTATGCAGAAAAAACAACAAATATATTAACAGAGGGCGCTCAGAAGGTTTTAGATTTATCTTTGACCGAAGGGGCTTCTGAAGAAAGCATAAGAAAGGCTGGTGAGGATCTTCTTCAAACAGCTTTGCTAAGAGGCACAGGCGATAAAAAAGCTCGGAAGCTTGTTGACTCAACTGTTGAGGCGGCAATAAGAGAAAACCTTTTCTTTAGATTTGAAAATGCAGACGTTCTAGGGAAGCAAGCTATTATTGATGATTTGTCAGAAATAGAAAAATACCCTGGCATGAATTTCGAACAAACCAGAAATTTTGAAGATAGATTTAGAAGAGAGTTAAATTCAGAAATTACCACAGGCAAATCTTTATTTACGAATGAATTAGATGACGCAATAACATACTATGTAAATACTGGTAAGGTTAAGCCAGGCTTTGAGATAGACGAAGATAAGCTCACAGCTCTTTATCTTGATGATCAGGACACGTTAGATGCGTTATTAAGACAATGGGAAAACACCCAAGAAGATGCTAAAACATATGGCGCACTATCTTCTATGCCAATCGCAAAAGCCAATGAAGTTTTATTAGAATTACAAAATGAGGCAAACGACCCACCGCCAGGTGCTACTGGTGCAGAAGCTGACATTTTAAGAAAAAGGGCAGAAGCTTTTCAAACAGCTTTAATTCAACGGCAAGAAGTTTTACGAAGTGACCCAGCCTCATATGTTACACAAACAAACAAGCAAGCCTCACAATTGACATCTACAGTTTTTAAAGAATTAGGCGAAGGAAATATAAATACTGCGGCAATGGCTCTTACTCGTCTTAATGAAACCTTAAATATTCAATATGATGTTATGGGCGTTCCTCAAAACGATAGAAGATTGTTGTCAAAAGATATGGCGCAACAAATGATACAAAGCATCCAAGCTATTGATGATGACCTAGAAATTTCAATATTCAAAGAAATACAAAACAATCTTGGCGATTTAGCCCCCAGGTTTGCTGATGAACTAAGAAAAAACGGTTTAGCGCCTGAATATGTTGAAGCCCTTTTTACAGACGACCCAAGCTTGCAGTTACAGTTAGTACAGTTGTCACAATCTAAAGAAACAGACCTTAAACCAAAAGGCGCAGGAATTGCTAATGATGCAGAAACACTATTATTACAAGGCGTAAATGATTATAGACTAGCATACTTAAGTGGTGGAGATAGCGCAGCATTAGATCAATACAATCAACAATATAATGTTGCTAAAAAATTAATGTATAAATACATCACCGTTGATGGGCTAGATGGTCAGGCTGCCGCTACACGAGTGGTGAAAGAAATTTTTCCAGAGTTT
>Ga0181410_1001425_pt1 | contig 10170 bp, 2 predicted proteins | sample 33SPOviralmetaG_FD_130112 | JGI IMG/M metagenome (GOLD analysis project Ga0181410, IMG submission 130112) | Marine viral communities from the oligotrophic San Pedro Time Series (SPOT) site, San Pedro Channel, CA, USA - 33 SPOT_SRF_2012-06-20 | ecosystem: Environmental > Aquatic > Marine > Strait... | reverse complement strand
TGTTTTTACAATATTGTCTAATTTCACTCTTGTGTTAACAGTCCTCACTACAAACTCTTCAAACAGACTCGTTGCAGCAACCGTTCCACCACTGATAACATTTAAAGTAAATCCAAATGTAGTCCCATCAGCACCAGATAATCCGAACGGAACAAACAATTCAGTTTCTCTTAAGACATCACCGGTGATTGCAGAAGAAATTATTGGTGAAGTTTCCATTATAAAATTGGTAAGATCTTTGGATCTTGGATTTATTCTAACATGTCTTAGGTTTGCAGTATTGCCAATTGTAATTCCAGTTATTCCATCAGTCAAATTACTAACATCAGAACTACCTGAAACTTGATCTATAATTGAATCCCTGTATTCTTTCAGAGGAACTCGGTTGTATATTTGTGTGGATGTGAAAGTGGATCCGTCAAGTGCCATTCCATTCGTAATATTTGAAATTGTCGCTCCAGAAACCAATGTAAAAATATCACTAAATTTTGATCCGCTTTCTTCGTTGCCACCTGATATTCCCGGTGCAACAAGATCGATAATAGCGGTTCCGTTGGGGACCAATGTTGAACCATACGCTCCACCAAGACCGCTCTCTGCACTATATGTTATTCTTCCTAAGAATGCCTCAACCGTCAACCCATCGGCGACACTATAGTGAATTAGATCCATGTGGTTCCCGGTTATGCCGTCTCCAACTTGAAAACCAACAACAATTCTTGGATCTGGTGTTACTATTTCTGTCTGGAAAGTAATACCACCATCAGCAAGTAGTTCTGATGTTGTGTTTTGTGTTGGTCTTTTATATTGAAGATATGCTTCGTTACCTACAAATTGTTCTAGAAGGGCGTTTGTTAATCCGTAGTTCGCACCTCCTGCGTCATTGTAAGTTTTTGTTGTACCGGATGTGGCAATGGTAGTTAAAAAGTTAGCATTTGTTCCACCTGTTGCAGAAAAAACAAAAGTTGCCAGTTGACCGTATTTATTTCCAGAGTAAGTCGTCATGTTATCCTATCTTGTTGAAAGTTACCAGATAAGTTCCTCGATCCACAAAAACGAAACTTTCGTCGTTAATACTAAAATCTGGTGTACTTGAGGTTACTGTTGCAAATGGTGTTATCCGAACTCTCTTATCAGCATTTCCTGATGCTACGAAAGTTGGTGCGTAAAATTCTATGCCACTTCCATGAATGTCTTTCCAACGCACGGTTCTTGTCATTTGTGTTACTACGCCATCTATGTCAATGAATACACCGAGAACCGCATCTTTCGTGATTGACATGTTTCCAATGAGTTTCATTGTTGGGAAAGTAACATGAACTGAGAATGGACCGGTTCTTTCAACTCCTAGTTCATTATCGAAAATAATTGTGGTGCCTTTATCTGGTTGGAAAGGAATGTCACCGGAACCGGGTGACCGAGACGTATTCATTAGGTCGGTAATAGTACCGGAGTATGAAAAAGCAGTGCTTGATAGCGACTTCCAACCAGCAGTTAAACCGTTCGTGGCGAGAACTTGCATACCACTCGCTGTACTACTTCCTCGACTACCTCCTATAGAAAGATTACCACTGGCGATATTAAGTCCACCATATGTGGTTCCTGTGATGCCACCGTCTGTGGGGGCAATTCCTCCGATTATGACATTTCCGTCTCGTCTTGCGACTAGAGCAGGTGTGAGTAGATCTCCGTATGGAGCGTGTTTTCCGTATACTGCGAAAGCGGAAGTTAGTCCTGTTCCAACAAGTTCAACCTCAACAGAACCTGCCACATTTTCTAACCTAATTCTCTTATCCACATCTTGAAGACCTTTGGTGGATGGATTTCCTCCAAAGGAGGCAATACCAGCAGAACCACCAGAAGTTCTTCCTCCTGCTTCGTTAGCAAGAAGGTAACGAACTGCGAATGTTGACCCACCAGCATCAGTGTAAAGGATCGGTCTTCCTGAGTTACTGACATCTCCGATGTTTAGTGAAGCATCTCCTGTTGCTGCACCACCAACGGCAATACTTTGTGTGTTGAAATCTAGTATTAGGTTTTTAGTCGAGTGTTCAACTCCGGATATGTTTCTACCACCGATTGATAGGAGTTGAGATCCAGCATCTGTTCCATATCTTATGTCAGCACCAGCAATTTTTGCGGTGCTTAGTGCTGCCTGTGAATTGTCAACCATGTAGATACCAGAGGCGGTTGAACCCACAAGTTGAATATTACCAAGTTTTACAAATTCGTTTGCGGATGATGCTCCACCTGCGGTGATACCAAAGAACACCCCACCACTTCCACCGATATGTAACATTCCATTATCAGCAGTTCCATCAGAGAATAAGTTATATGTTCTAAATGTTGCACCGACCGGTGTGTTTTCGTAATACAAGATATCGCCGTCCGCAGAGTTTCCGGGGATAGCAACAAAATCTAGAGCAACATCTCCCGTTGCTCCATTGATGGTGCGGACAACTCGACCAGTTAAAGTCGCACCATGTCCTCCGTTCGCAGAAAAGTCTACAGTGAGACCAGTGACACTTACAAAATTAGCAAAGGTTACACCACTATTGAATGAAAAATCACCGGTTAGTGCATTAGGAAGTTCGAGACCAATGGTAACAATACCATCCGCCCCAAAGTCCATTGTCAACCCTGCAACTTCACCTTGCCCAGCGGTGACACCGTAAATCTCAAGTGGATTCATGGTGTTGACAATTTGGTTTGTTTTATCAAACCATGCCCGGAAGGTGTCCGAGAGGAAAATCTTATTCAGGTTATCAAACGCTTGTCCTGCCATTAGTGTCTTTCTATATTAGATCTTAATTATATAGTCTAGAGTTAGAGTCTTCTGTCTGAGGTCAATAGATTCCAGATCAGCATCTTCGGTATATTGACCCAAGTTATTCGCTCTCCTTGGATTGACATGAGAGTTATTACTTCCTCCACCATGACTGTGGCGAGATTCTTCATCTGGGTGAGGTCGAACTGGCCAAGTTGTGATCATTGCCACATTATTGTTCTGGACTCCAGAAGCAGCACTTTGCTGACTTCCCGGAAGAGAATTTCCGGATTTGTCACCAGAGACAGTCGCAGTTCTATAACTGCCGACGGCGTTCCATCCGTCTCCTGCGTTACCATTACCAACAACAACTCTCATATCATTGTTGTAGGTGAAGTTGATTCCCATACCAGTGCCGTGCCAGTGAGGTGGTAGCGGAACTTGAAGTTCATTTAGTGTTATGGAGTCTGAACCAACTTTTTCACCCCGCGTGTTGGAGGGGGAACTAAGACCACTAATAACTCTACCGGCAAGATCTGGCACACGGAATTCATTTGCAGATTCATCTCCTGTGTTATAGGTTGTTCCAATGGAATCAAACAATACTTTGTATTCTGGGTTTTGTACATAGTCAAACTTCTGACCTCGACATGGGACGAATCCAAATGGTGTCACGGTGCCTGCCCAAGCAAGGATAGATCCGGCAGGAGTGTATCTACGAATTTCATCTTGTGAAACTCTACGAAGGGGAACAGCAGATACTGTATTGATCACAGGAATCTGTGAAGCATTTCCTTCGTTGTTGACATCTTCTCCCATTAGAAGAATCTTGATTTGGTAAGCATTAAATTCCGTGGAGGTTCCGGGAGAAAGATTGTTTGTGGTAAATCGCATGACACCACCGACACTTCCCTGTGGTTTCAATTCTGCAAACTTGGCAGAAACACCCTCTATTCCCTCTTGTCCCTCTGGGAATAATTCTTCATAGTCATTATCATCAAATACACCATTTGGTTGATCTGGTCCTTGTAGTTTAACATAAACTTTAATTTGTGAATTACCTACGAAGGATCCATCGATTATCACAACAATATCATCTGCTGCTCTAGTTAAAGTTACTTTTCTACCAACATACCGTGATCGGTTCGTTGCGAGTCTTGCTGTTGGTTGCAACTCTTCTGTAATGGCAGCAGCATCATCATTGTTTGCCATGTATTCTACAGCAAGAAATCCTAATCTATCACCATCAACCATACTAGCAACTGCTGATTTTGCATCTGTTAAGAAACGAGTTGTAATTTTTACAGGTTGGGAGGAACTAATAGTTTTCTTGGTTGCGAAATCATCAATGGTTGTGTTAACGTCAATGTTGGATCTAGTTTCATTTCCACCATTAAAGTTAAAACTATCGAGTTGGAATATTGGTTTCACCTCATCAGATATTTGCTCGTTGCTGTGAATGAAGGCAGCATGATAGGGAATAACATTAATGATATTGGAAGTAAATTCTGAAAATGCGTTTACTGAAACATCAGTTGAAAGATCCAGAAATCCACACCTGTTGACAGTCATTTTAAGGTATCTTGTATCGTATGATGTAGAAGTACCATTATTGAGAGGAATATGCATCGGACCCATGAGTTGTGGACGTTTAATGGTTTGAGGTGTTGTACTAAATAATCCTTCTTCCCCATTTACCGATTGTTCGTTTACTTCACCATACCATAGTTTATAGTCCGCGTTTGTGCTGACGCATATCGCATAACTTGTGTTTGGTTTGAGATAAACGGGAGTGGAGAAGGTAAAGGTTGTTCCGCTCCCTTGTGTATCTTCTGCTCTATTTCTCGTAATATCTGTTTTGGTTACCTCAGAGAAAGGAAGAACTTTAAATGGATGTGGAGAACCATTATACATGGGTCGCACATGGACCTTGACAGGATCTTTTGTATCTAATGATCCAGCGGGAAGTGATGAAAAGAATAATTCAACATCTTTTAGAGTGATTCCATTTGGATAGTTTGTTGGATCCACAAAAATTTCTTGTGCGAATGGTGTTTGTGAATTGAAACTTCTTGATAGGTTGTCTGCGGAGTTTGCTTCATAGTAATCACTAGAGACATCATCCACGTTGCTTGCTTTTCTTCTAGTAATCGCTGGTCGTACAGAGTAAGAGTCTCCTTCTTTCGTTTCTAATAATCCTTCAGCATAATATGTCGCATCTGCACTTGATGTTGCAAGGGCAACTGAACCATCGTTCACATCACTAATTCTGACTAATTTTTTACCAGTGAGGTGTGTTCTTGATGGAATACTAAAGGTTATACCAGTAGCAGATCCTGCTATGTCTGTTACAAGAGTTCTTTTAAATTGACCATCGAAGTAGACATAGTGGGTTGCTAAAGGTTTCAGGTTGTCAATAAAACATTCAACAGTTCTATTGTTTGCGAATGGAACGACACTTAAATCTACAATTTTATTACCGATCTTTTTAATCAGTTTATCAGAAAGAACTCTAGAGACATATGATGATCTTCTGGGATTTGTGTATTCATTCCCGGATGATTCGTGTTCGATATTAATATCGTTTCTTTTACGGGAACCGAACCAAAGACTTTCCCAATCTTTCCATTGAGAACCAAAACCACTTGATCTACCTCTCTGGTACGCATTGATAAATGTCTCCCAGTTATCCGCTTCACCGACAGTATTTACAATTACTTTTGGTTTGAGTGATTGAGCAAAAAAGTTATCACTACTTGGTGATAATGTCATTGTTCCAAGATAGTCTGCGACAGAGAATTGGTTTGCACTAATTACATCGTTTGCCAATGTGTTGGATGTATATCGCACCTGTGAACTGGTGGGGAGGTAAATATTATCACTGGTTCGTTCTATATTAGCACCGAGACTAGCACCAGTAATTCCCATTCGGATAAATGTTGATTCAAATGCTGGGCGAAGTTCTCCCTTTTCTGTGTCTATTGAACAGTTGTGATCTCTCTTTGATGTTATAGAATTATTGTGTCCAAGGAACGTGTCAACAAAGATACCATCTGAAAATGCTGTTCTTGATGATCGGAAGTTTTGGGCACGGTTTAGTGCTTCTTGTTCTAAATCGTTTTTGAAGGTGAAATATGAGTCAAACTGTGTGGTCGATTCTAACTCATTAATTTCACTCATTGTTGTTCTTTGATTATCAATATATCGATATTTTATGTCTGATGATAACCTAGTATATGGTGGAATATTGAGATCACCAAGGTTCATATTGAGGGGATCTACTTCAGGTGATTTGGGTTCAACAGCAGGCACACCTTGTATAATTTTAAATTCTCTAGTTTGTCTATCTAGAACAACGCTGTCCACTCTACTGAGATAATGTTCGTATGAGACGGTAGAAAGAATAATTCCGTTATTGAAAGCAACTACCTGTGAACCACCAGATCCGTTATCAAACGACGTATCTTCTTCATCTGTTGTAACAGGTCTAAAGTCATAAGCATCTGCTAGACTATAGGTTTCTCCTGTTTCAGTATCGGTGAATGTTGGAATATCATCATATTTTATTTGCTCTAGTGGATAAGAGTCCACTGTAAATGGTCCGTCTCCAGAGTGTGAAAAATATCTATATGTGGCGGAGTTAATATTTAGATTACCATCGGCATCCACCGCACAAGTTGCACCTGCTTTAAGCACAATTCTACTTCTTCGATATGCATCAATTCCGGAGTTTACTTCTAGATCAAAACTATTAGTAACATCACGTTGACCATCGTTGATCGTGGTCATGGAGTAGACATCTGCGTGTGCGAGTTTTACGATTCCAGTTTTGGGATCGCCGGTAACACCACTTCTCGCCCCATCCGCCAGTGTTTTTGTTCTGATATTATTTTCTACGTCAGAACTTGCATCGGACTGCCATTGTTGTGAAGCAATAACCGTTCCCTTACCGCTATCAGGAATATTTGAACCTTTTGTTATGGTGAGAACTGGATTTGCGACGTTATTTGAAACTGATAATTCCATATCAGTACCGATGTTCATTAGAGTTGCACCGTCACCGGATGAGTTTGTACTATAGAAAATTGAATATGATGATTTTGTTGGTGGGAGGAATGGTTTGGTTGAGGTAATTGTTGCACTACCGGAACTCATATCAAAGGTGTATGCCTTCTTGACTAGGAAGGAGGAGTTCAACCCACCCGCACCCGATGCCCTAATTAAACCAGAACCAATTGGTGCTTTGAATATTTGTCTCGAAGAACCAATATCTTCTAGTGCAGTTTCAGCATCCTCAATGCCAATTTTATATCTCTGTGTGTTATCTTCTGTGCTACCATCATCTATGGCGATGTGTGTTGAGTCTGAAAACTTTCCATTAGTCATGTTAATATTGAAGAGATAGAGTTTTATGTTTCCTGCCGTGTCCTCTTCAATTGTCCTGATATTACAGGTTCCGATATTGGTTGTAATTGCTATCCCACCAAGATCAGTGACTCTTTGAACGATACCTTTTTTGTTCTTTGTGAATGTTTCTCTTGTTTGGTTATCACCAGAAACAAGAGAATCAAAGGATGAGTCTCTGAGAACATTTACATAATTGGTCAGTGGAGTTGAGAGGATTTGTTGAGTGACAATGTTTTTATCAAGTCCTCGATCAACTGCGATATATCTTGGTGCAATCGTTTCAAATTCATATCCACCAACATATGCTTTGCCTGCTCCAAGTTTAATTGCGTGCTTGGTTCCATTACTAGACACACCAAACCCTTCTTGGTGTGTTGCTGTAGTAAGTTGGAAAGGTCTTACCGTATAGTTTCCTGACTCGTCGAATGTTCTTCTTGCGAGAGTATCTTCAAATATTGCATAGTCGGTATAGCGAATTTGTTTTGTTGTTTCGCCATTAATGACTCGCATGATTTCAAAATAATCTTCACTTTCAAAAGTAGAACCTTCACCTGAGATTTCTTTCGTGCTTAGTTCAAGACTTACTTTATATCGATCTGCTCCCGGTGAGTTGAAGTTATAAAAACCAAAGGAGGGGTCTTTGAGACTATCGTCTTCTTCGGAACTGATAAGATCTCTTTTAATTTGAAAACCAACAGATGCTGAGGGGTTTTCAAAAGTTCTATATGTCGCGGTGACACCAGAGATACCAATTGTCTCGCTGTCTGTTTCTATGAAGAAACCATCAGCATAGTATATACCAGATCCAATGCCGATAATATTGGTAGCAACACTGACCGCCGGGGCGGTGTTAGTTGAGGGGACAAGTTCAACCGAAACTTCAGGGAGAGTCCCTAAAATCAGCAACGTGTCTCCAGCAGAAAATGAACCAGATGTTGACATATTAACAAAAAGAATTTGACTATTGTCGTCTGTCAGGTCAGGACTTACATCAGAATAAGCAATAACTCTTGCCTCAACACCAGTTGTGACATTTTTGATTGTTTTACCAAGGAAAGTTTTTAGTGTTTCTGTGTCAAAAGACGTATCGTTTAGTCGCAGAGCAATACCACTCGACTCTACAATTTCACCACCACGAACAGATGCTCCTTCTTCAAAGAAGTGATCACCGACTCTTTCGATTTGATTTTGTAGAATAGTCTGTAATTGGGTAATCTCTCTTGCTTGAAGAGGGTAACCGGGACGGGACATGATTCGCACAAACTTTTTGTTTGGATCAAAATCATCGTAATATGGGTTTTTGCCGTGGAAGTCTTTTCTATATGATTTTGCCATTTTATTCCTTAGAAGTCAAAATTAATCTTGAACAAATCAAGTTGCTCTGCGTTCCTTGTTACTTGCTCTATATCATTTATGTATAACATTTTCCCAGAAAACAAATTCAATTCTGGGGGAGAAACACTAGTAATATCTAGTTCTAAATTATTTACTGCTAAAGTTTCTCCAGCAATAAAACCAGTTGTATTAGATGAAGATCCGGAAACAACATTACTTAAGAAAACATCCCCACTGCCACCATTTATGTTGGTGAAATCAAGGACGATTCCTCTCCCACCACTACCCCCAGTTGCTGCTGCATCGAAAGGTATGGATGTGTAGGGTGTTCCGGGATCGAATGAGAATCCATCTGTTCTACTAACTCCTAGTTTATGTGAACACCTGTATACTTCAGTGAAGGAAGATCTAATAGAGTCCTCTAATAAAGTGTTCTTAACTTTTGCCGTTTTTCCAGTAAAGGTATACCCACCCGAGGAGGAGTCTGTTGTAAACGTGTGAATGGTTTCTCCGTTTTTTAGTCTAGAATTCAATCCATCCAGTATAACTTTTCCAAGGGTGGGACTAAATTTTGTAAATGCATTCGTTACGTTTGCAACTTTGCCGGTATTGTAAGATTCGGTTCCGAATAAAAATTCTCCACCCGTTGTGAATATCTCATCAAATGTTTGTCCGGTGGTTGACTCTAAATCCACAGAGGTTCTGATATATGCATCAGTTCCAGCAATTTTTCCTGCTTGTGTGTAACCCGCCCCAATTTTTGGAGACAACCAAAGTCCATATTGTCTATAGTCATTTCCAAGAACGGCACGGAAGTTTTCTCTTCCATCAATTTTTACAAGAATAGAAATTCTTTTTGCAAGAAGATCAAATACAGTATCACGCCCAACACTTCCAGTGGGATTGACGTAAACAGAAAGAACGGTTGTAGTTGGACTTGTTATTGGAGAAACTGCGGCAGAGGCGGTGCTATAATTAGAACCTCCATTTGCAACGACTACTGCGTCTATTGTGTTTGCTGCGTATGAATGCATTTTTGCAAAGGCAGTTGCATTGGTGCCGTCACCTGTTATGTTGATTGTGGGAATTATTTCATATAAACTAGTAGAATCTGGGAGAACACTCCAGTTTGATTCTATGGTCGCTATTTTCAGTGAACCATCATATGCTGTAATTTTTCTAAACTGACCAACACCAGTTCCATTTACTATTCTAATCGTGTATTCATTGTATATGTCGTTGCTTCCGCTTGCTCGGTTATCAAGGGTAACAGTGTTTATGTCGGAGCGGACTGCTACATGACCACTCGATGATTTTATCGTTTGGGCATATTCACTTCCTTGTGTAGATACATCTATAGAGTCAACAACACTCCCACTAGAAGTGTACTGTACCGCATATTGTAATTGTTTGTCTTCGGAACCATATGCAAACGGTTTATTGTCGTATATGGGTAATTCTTTAATTGGAATATATTCGGAGTCTATGAAATCAATAAGTTCAGATGGAACTTTGCAGATAAATTTCCAAACATACCCGTTTCCGAGGTATTCTACAGCAGTCCCTGTGCTGCTTGGTTCTTCTAATGATTTTTTACCACCACCATTAGACAGGCAGATGTAGACATTACCTTCTGCTGTATAGACGTAAAAGTTTCTAGT
>Ga0181410_1001423_pt1 | contig 10177 bp, 20 predicted proteins | sample 33SPOviralmetaG_FD_130112 | JGI IMG/M metagenome (GOLD analysis project Ga0181410, IMG submission 130112) | Marine viral communities from the oligotrophic San Pedro Time Series (SPOT) site, San Pedro Channel, CA, USA - 33 SPOT_SRF_2012-06-20 | ecosystem: Environmental > Aquatic > Marine > Strait... | reverse complement strand
TTGATAGGGTCGTTCTCTTTTTTCAAGAACTCTGGATAAGGTGCTTTGACAAGGCATGAGTCTTTCGCACTCCAAAAGAAATCCCTTAACCTTGGGTCTTTACAGACAGCCCTCAATTCATATTGGCCGTGTTCAACTTCACTTCTCCATTCTTTCCTTTCCTGGGCGATTAAGTCTTTATCCACCCAACGAATAACGGGTGATATAGTAGTATAACGAAGGAGGCTTAAATCAATGCCAGACATACTTTGAGTTGTAAATATCACTGTCATACCGCCCCCAAAGTGTGAAAGGACTCCAGCAGCTTTAGCCAGGGTTTGATTGGCTGAAGACATCGCCGACCTTGAATTGAAATGTGTGGCCGAATCATCAAGAAGCCATACCGCCGGTTCATCTACTTCCGCAATATCGTTAAATGATGTATTAGACACCCTTCCTCTCCAGTGTTGCGGAATACCTTCATCTATTACCTTTTGAGGGAAAGAGTCCAATATAACGGGTCTTTTAGTGTATTTTATCACATACTCAATAAATGCGTACGCCAGAGAAGTTTTTCCGCCCCTGGCACTAGCTACCACCGGAATTATTCCTGTTCCTAAAGCCTCTCTGGTTTCACCATGTACGCGCCAACGTTGCCCCTCTTGAAGTAGAAGGTTCACTATCGAAGGGGGGAAGGTGTTTCTATTCATTCGAAGTCCTCAGCCAATTCTTCAAGAGTTTCGTTTGGGTCTAATTGAACGTTTTCTTCAACCACTCCAAAAGCCTCCGTTATTTCTGTCGGTATTATTGCCCCGTAGATGGTTTTTAATGCCCAATCCACTATTTCTATCGACTGTTTTTCTACTTCAACACCTACGGTTTGAGCCGATACTCTGGATTCTTTGAGGGTGCTTTGAAGCATTTCTACCATACGGTCAAGAGTCGTTAAGTCTCTTACCTGGTCTATTTGAGAAAAGCCTGCGAACTCTGTCCCTACTGCTTTCTTTGCATCTACGTCAATAGATGAAAGTATGTAGCGATTGACTCCCGACTTTGATTGAAACCTTACAGCATTGCCTTCAATTTCAAGGTCTACTTTGTTTCCTATTCTGTATTCTGTTAATCTATGTGGGCCATCAGTAACGAGGATTAACTCCGCGTCTTCTTTCGCTCTTTCAATCATGAAAGGGATAAAAATAAGTGAGCTGCCGATAGCGATGAAGAACCAGGTCGGAACTTTACCGACTAAGAAGTAAAGAGCCCCAGCCATCAAACCCAAAAATAACAGCCCTCCGGTTATGTATGTCGCCCCGACGAACACATCAGCCCAAGTCCTGCCTTGAGTGGGGGGTAAAGTGCCAATATTCGACGATTCTTCAACGCTCATGACTTCACCTCTTCGATAAAGTTACGTTGAACATATGTTTGAACAAATTGCCAATAAACATAAGTCGATAAAAACCAGGTTATCATGATTGATAGAAAAGAAGCCCAGTTTTCTTGAATGGTTGCTTTACCGGCTTCAATCATTTCAATACCTCCACCGTTTAATTGAATCCAGTCATAACGCCACTCAAGTCGGTCGGGATAGAAAGAAACGTAAGAATAGTTTTCTTCGAATCCATCGGCAACTAGGCTTAAGTTATACAGTCCTTGTTCTAATTGATAAGAAAAAGCGGTTTTGTTTGAGAATACTGCACGTTCACCATCAACCCATAATTCGATGCTTTCGCAATCTGTAACCACTTTCAAAACGTTGCCAAAGTTTGAAGAGTTATCGCGTACAAGGAAAGAATGAGATTCACTTTCAGTATATGCGTAAGCCAGGCATTCTTGAGAAGGAGGGGCTTCGTCGGCCATCGCTTGGGGTATTAGGAGAAGCAACCCAAGCGCGATAAGCGAAGACATCAGTTTAATCCGACTTAGCCCCATGTTTTTCTCTCCTATTTTTTATTTTTTGCTTCATATTATCGCCTTTTTTTTTATGATCCTGGTATTATTTCAAAACGTTTCGAACTATCAAAGCCCTACCGAATAATGTTGAAGATAAAACCCCATTGATTAAAACGCCAACTGGTGAAACACCACCAACTAAGAATAAGTCGCTTAGGGGGTCTGTTATACCGGCAACTGTCCCGTCTAATATTGAAGTTAATTTGTATATCAAAAAAATACCTAAACCTATGGCAATAGCAAGGCCAATTAGCAACGTAAACTTGAATGCCGTATTTACTATTGAATCCTCATCAGATACTTTTTCGATTAGAACTCCACCTGCGGCGGCGGCTATTGGCCCTGGCATAATCACCGACCCCTATTCTTTTTTGCTCTTTGCATTGAAGTTTTGGACTTTTTTCTTGAAGTCTGAATTACATAATAACCTGGCTTTTTTGGGTTTTTTGGTTTTTTGGTTTTTTCTACTCTGTAGAAATTAGTAAAGTTGGGTGAGATGTCATTAGAGGAAAACTTTCTTCTTTGCTTTGCGCTTTTTAATGCTGCTTTTTTATTCTTAAAAAGCCCAAGTTTTCTTTCAGTTTTTTTCATATTATCGCCTGTCTGTAATTGTAAAGGTTGGCCGACCAGGTAAGTATCAAAGCACCCAGCGAAGCAAGGAATATGTAACCAATTATCCCAACTTGGCCGTCAAGACAGGCCCTCAAAAATGACTCTGTATTGGTGTAAGAGATAAGCCACTTTGTTGAAACTATTTGAGTTGATACACCTGCAAAGCCTCTTGAAAAAGCCCCGTTTAACGCCCCAGCACTTGAAGCCGAACCCACTACGGTTAAAGAAGCCAATAAAGTAAGAATGTATATCATAATTTCAAACATCAAAAACCCCCTCTCACACGCTTTGAAACTGGATTCCAGTATTGAGTTGAAGCCAAGGCCAGCAAAAACGTGCCAGCACTTAGCAGGGTAGTTAATGATTTAATTATAAATCCGGCTTGGACTGGGTCTATTTCTTGATGTTCAGCCGAAAATACAAATAAACCGTCACCGTTGAAAGGAAGCAACGTGTTACCGATATTCCTGTTATCCTCTCTTTCGATGTTTTCTATTTTGATTAAGTGGTCGGTTGCTTCCCAGTCTCCGTTATTGAAATCGTTAATTGCCAGAGACTCAAATCCTGTAAAGTCGAACTCTAAAACGATACCATTAACGCAAGCATCGCCCCAGTGTCCATTATTGGCATCATATCGGTTGTATTGGTATTTATTCGATACTATCATGTTGAAACCATCATATTCTTTGGATTCATTACCATAAATGAAAGTTAATGAAGCTGCTATTCTCAAATCTGTAAAACCTTCATAGTCGCATAGATATTCGGAGTAAATGTCTATGAACTTATACTTTATTGAGTCAATACTGGTGTTTTGTTCAATTCCTGTAAATGTATCACCAAAAACCAGCCAACCATAAGGCCCATCTCCAGATGTTCCTAAATATTCACCAGGTGCTAATGAGTATTGTTGGTTTTGTTTTACAGAATAAGAAGTAACGTCATAGTAATTGGTTGTCGTTGATACACTAAAATAAACTCGAGAGTCTGTTGAATATGAATAGTCTTCTCCGCAATATCCGTTTGATATGTACGCGCAGTTATACCAACCTTGAGGCATATTAGGGTATTCGTTTTCATAGTATGAGGTATAGTTATCTCCATTATCATACCAATACCCTTTGCCAAAAGTATTCGAAGAACCGTTTATTGAACTTTCATAGTTACCGTCTGTATTACTACCTGCATTTGTAATAAAAGCGATAGCAAAGGGCATGAAAGCCAAAAGCGTAACAATTGCCAGGGCGTTAAATTGAATAGCTGTCAAAGGTGCTTTTTTCTTCACTTAACCCTCTCCTTAAGGGCCTTGTCCTTGGCAGTTAATGCCCAATTCAATAATCAATTCACTCGCTCTTTCACTGTCACCTTCATGATAATCGTCTGGTAGTGCTTCAATGGCGCAAAGGATAGTTTCTTGAAGTGAAGGGTCGAAAGCATACGTTGCGATATAATCAGCATAGAACTCATAACCGTCGCTTTCACCATAATACCCAGCCGATTCGGTAGGGCTTTCACCGTTACCGTCGGCCCAAGGGTAATTGATGCACTCGGAGTCATCCCCATCAGCGAAGCCGTCTTGATTATTGTCGATGCCATCAGTGCATTCAACGTGATAACCTACTTTTGGGCCAAGACCTGCCAAGGCATTACCTAATACAAGAGCTAGAACAATTGCAGCTACTGCCGCACTATTCCTTTTCATTGACATGTTAAACACTCCGTATTTTTTTATGATCCTGGTGTGAGTTAAAGTTTCAACGGTCAAGAAGTGAAACGATAGCTGCGACCATCGAAGAAGCCAAGAAAAGCATGTAAGAGTTTTCAATATCTCCGAAAGTGTCCCATTCACGGTTGCCAGTTACCAGGTCCCATGCTTCGCTTCCGAATGCGGAGAAAGCAACGAACCCAATAATGAGAGGCGCGTACGTGAGGATTGTATTAACCGCCGGAGGGTTATTTGAAGAACGAGTAATAAGACCAAGACCGGCCGAACCCGCGAGGGTAACTGCAACACCGGCAACAGCCAAACGGTCGATGAAATCAATACCGCCTAAAGCTGCGTCTGTTGCTGGGTCTACTGCGGAAGGGTCTGTAATGATGTTGAAAACATCACCAAGCCCAACAGTCAGAGCCATCCAGAGTCCACCGACAACAGCCAGAGCCATTGATATATTCTTTACTTGTTTTTGCCACGTCACCATAGTTAATTCACCTTAGTATTTTGGCCTAAACAGTAGAAGTATATGAAGAAAAGTCACATCTAAATTATACTAAACCCCTTAAGGGGTTTATCGAATCTCTCCACCTGGCAATTGTTCGACGGTTAATCTCTGGCACTTCTCCATAAAAAGTCCATATTTTGATGTGTTCATGGCCGAAAGTCAGCTCTTCAACCGTTTCGAATCCTTTTGAGCGATGTGCCACCATAATTTGAGCGACCGATGAAGCCGAACGTGAGCGATTCGACCATAAATTATTGAACACATATGAGATTTGATTAGCGGAAAGGTCGCCCAGCTCTTGAAGAATCCAAGCGAATCGCACCCAGTCTGTTTTTTTCGGATTTAGGTTAGTCATGAATAATGGTAGAGACAATTGGAAATAAACTATTCGGGACGCGTACCCATCCCCGACCTTATCTCCTTATGAGCGAAGCGAATAGAATAGGCTTCAAGGGGTGGTGGGGCTCGCCCCCCACCCCCCGTTTGAAGCCGGTCTAAGCCATCCCCTTCAACCCCTTACTATTATATCCTCTTGACCCCCCCAGTGGGTTAAGGGGAGGCCGACAGGCTGTCGGACTATAACGGATTCAACCAACGGTTGAGTTTTGGGCCTTTGATAGATATAATAAATAAATAAGGTTATATAGGGGCTGCCTCTCATCTCGTAACATGGAGAACCAACAATTACCCAAAGGGCGGCGAACAAAAGCATTGAGTGTCGATGAATGGAAGGATAAAAAGCGTGAAGAACGAGATATCCAAAACCAGATTGAAAGAACCCATAAATCAATCGCCACATATCAAGAACTCATAGGCGAACATGAGAGGGTATTGGCATTGCTCAAGGCTAAATTGGAGGCGATTCAATGAGTAAGCCGGAAAAATATTTGGTATTAACTGAAAGAAATATCACTGCTTTATACAATCGTATGATTGAAGAAAAAATACAAACTGGTAACGGTTCGGTTATTGTTCGATGCCAAATGGCTTCTCCAAAACACCCAGGGCAGCTTCAATTCACGGATAAATACCGGACAATGAATTATAGATATTGGCCGAGCGAGGACATTGAAGAAGACGACTATACTGAAATTGATAATAACATTGAATGTATAATCGAAGCCCTTGAATATGTAAGGAGGGTTGAATAAATGGGCCGTAAAACATTACCACGTTCAAAGGTTCGCCAGGTATTGAGCATATCACTACCTCAACACGTTATTGACCGTTTAGACAACACTCTTAACGGCCGTACGCGCTCAAGAGTGATAGAGGGACTCATTGAGTTATCTCTTAAGAATAAAAACCTCATAACCGACTTCAATAAATCTCGTCATGTCTGGGCTTGTTTGGATTGTTTAGACGAGTGGGCCACCGATAGGGCTTTGCATAGAACCGTTAAGTGCATAAAGAAAAGCTGCAATAGCACTAATATCAAATATCAAGGCGCTATGGAGGGTTCTCAATGACCCGTTTCGCTTTTGTTTGTAAAGAGTGCTATTCTGTTGAGTGGCATAACCGTGAAGGCCTGGTATTGAATGCTGTTAAGGGTTCAAGACGTTGGCACACATGTGATGAATGCGAGGAGATGAAAGAATGACTTCAAGGTTTTTTATTGAATGCGGATTATGCCGTTCTCTTATCTATCCAAACGAAGAAGAAGCACATTCAAGCCAATTCGGTAAAGTATGCGTATTGTGCTTTAGGGCTTTAGAAATACATGGTAAGGTGTTCTAATGACTGATAGGTGTCTATGCCCAGATTGCGGCATGTGTTCGGCTCATCATTCAATGTGTGGATCCTGGTGTTCATGCTTTGAAGAACAAGAAGAAGACCCATGCTCATGCCATCAAGGTGAAATAAACATATATTGCACGTGGTGTTTCTAATGAATGATTATGATTATTGTTTAAGTGGTTTATGTAATTGTTCTAAATGCGAATATATGAAAAACTATTCTTACATAACCATGAATAATGAATGGATTGAATGCAGTATTTGTTCTGTTAAAATAAACCCAAAACAAATACATGAAAAACAAAATAAAAAAATATGTTTGATGTGCAATAATGCAATAAAACGGGGTTGGTCTAATGAATGAATGCTGTTCCATGAAAGGAAATGCCAAAATAGTATATTCAAAGAAGCCTGGCATACACTGGCGCGTTATGTGTCAATGGTGTGGCTTGATACTACATGAACAAAAAGGAGAGGAAAAGTAATGAAAAAAATAAAGCGAAAGGAATTGAAAATAATTGATATTTTGAAAGAGAAGGAAATGAATAGCAACGGCATACAGCAAAGACTAAACAACAGCCAAAGAGTAACCCAATTATCAACCCAAGAGATAGCTCAAATATGCAAAGCATCTAAACTAATCGAAAAGAAGGATTTCACCAATACAACATACGACGGTTATAGATGCCGTCAAGTCATATGGGGGTTGAAAGAATGAATAAAGCTGAAGCATTTCTTATGAATCATGAAAAAACTAAATTAAACGACTTTAGAACTCCAGAATATTTAATGAAATGGATTGATTCAAGGTTCGGGCCTGTTGATTATGACGCGGCATGTGAACCTGGTGTTAATAATTTATTTTCACCATTGAGGCTTGAACAAGTGTGGCCTATTGGTTCAACTGTTTATTCTAATCCCCCTTACGACGCACCATCAATAATTAAATGGTTCAACAAAGGTTTGAAACACGTTGAAAAAGGAGGGACTCATATTATGTTAATACCTAATAAATTATGTCAAAAGTCCTTTATTGAATCTATTCATCCATTTATTCAAACAATTGTATTTATTGGGGGAAGAGTAAACTTTGAAGGGCCAAACATAACGAAAGGCGGTTCTTCAAGAAGTGGTTCTATTATTCTAATCAATGAACCCTCTGGTATTAGAGAGTGGGCTTATATCAATTTATGCGAATTAAAAAAGGAGGTTTTGAAATGAGTGTGCCTTTATTCGGAAAGTATGTTATGAAGTGCGAGACCTGCGACGGCCATATGTTTGAAGCCCCAAGGGGTTCAAACAACCTGGCATGTCTTAGATGCGGTAAAGTGAAGTACGCGACATTAAACATGAAAGAAGTCAATACAGGCTGTAAGAACTGCGGTTTTCCGTTGCCCTCTGGCATTAGCATGTGTGACAATTGCTTCGATGATTCATACCTTGAAGGAGATGAAGAGTAATGACTGCTAACTTGATTATGTGCGAATCATGCGAGTGGCAATATCCAGACCGTTTTATGTGGTGGACTGGTCGTTTTTGGTTTTGCTTAGATTGTTCAAATAAAAGTTATGAAATAGTGGGGGAGGTGCTTTGAATGGCTTGGCTTTATGTTCCGGCTTTGGAGGTATCGAACTTGGACTTGAATCAAGAATTGATGGATTCAAAACCGTTTGTCATGTCGAGGGGGAAGCCTATGCAGCTTCGCTCATTATCAAGAAAATACAAGAAGGAACAATACATGAAGCGGCTGTCTGGTCTGACGTTAAAACCTTCAACGGCGAACCTTGGCGTTCTAAAGTGGATATCATCACTGGAGGCTTCCCCTGCCAGCCCCATTCAAGTGCGGGAAAGTTACTTGGAGAAGACGACCCAAGAAACTTATGGCCCGATGTTAAAAGAATCATTAGCGAGGTTCGACCCAGTATCATATTCTTGGAGAACGTTTCAAACATCAATAATACCATTGCCCCCTCAATCGTTGGAGACCTGGCCGAAATGGGGTTTAACGCGGCGTGGTGTGTTGTACGAGCTTCCGACGTTGGCGCACCGCATAGACGAGCAAGGTGGTTCATTATGGCCCACTCCCACGGCGAGCGAAGCGGAGAAGGCCGGTTTTTACTCCAAAGGACAAATGGGCAATTCATTAGTAGCAAAGTCGAAAAGAGGAGAATTATTTCCGACTCCAACGGCGAGCGATGGAATAAGAACAAACTTAACATACGGGGCAGGGAACTTAACGTTGAAGGGTTATGTATTGAATCAAGAAGGTTTGAAGAATGGTGGCAGGTTAAACCCCCAGTGGGTAGAGTGGTTAATGGGGTGGCCCATTGGGTGGACAGACTCCGAGGGTGCGGTAACGGAGTAGTACCTCAACAAGCCGCGTACGCTTTTGACATTCTATCAACAGCTTTATTCAATAACATGGGGGAAAAAACATGACTAAGGGTTATTATGGCACATCGAAAAACACACACCCCCACGGAGGGACTCCAAAGGAATTGTTGAATGAAATTAAAAATACATATGGTGAACTTTTCGACCCATGCCCAAACAACTTTACAATTGATGGTTTGAGTATTGAATGGCCTATGAATAAAACTGTATTTGTCAACCCCCCATATACAAGAGGGGAGATTAAAAAGTGGGCCGAAAAGTGCTATATTGAACACTTGAAAGGGGTCAAAATAGTGTTACTTATTCCCTCATACACTGACACTTTGTATTTTCATGACTTTATTTATCCTTATGCTAAATTACAATTTATCAAAGGGCGTTTGAAGTTTTTAGAGTATGATAATAAATCCAGTTTTCCTTCAATGATATGTCTTTTCAATTTATGATCCTGGTTATTTTTTTGAACTCCAGACTTTTGACTTTCTTTTAGATTGAGGCATTGAAGCGAAACGTGAACCTAATGGTTGTTTAGACATTACCTCTTGAATACCCATTGCATCAACCATTTCAAGAGCGGCTGTAATATGTGGGCCTTCAAGCCCCAGGCGGTTTAACTTATTTCTCAATGTAATGCTTCGACTATTGCTTAGAGCGATGTGCTTAGGAATACCTCCCTTAATTCTTGAAAGTCTTGAAGCTGCGATTCGGTCAAACTTACGTTGCTGTTCTCTATTCATCTACTGACACCTTCTTTCTTTTTGCTCTCTGTTTTGCTGGTGGCTTCATGATACCCAGCATTATTTTTTTATCTTCAACCGAATGGTAACGCATGGGCCGTGATAGAAGGTCGGCCTTGATAGGGTCGTTCTCTTTTTTTAAGAACTCTGGATAAGGTGCTTTGACGAGGCATGAGTCTTTCGCACTCCAAAAAAAGTCCCTTAACCTTGCGTCTTTGCATACTGCCCTCAATTCATATTGTCCGTGTTCAACTTCACTTCTCCATTCTTTTCTCTCTTGGGCGATTAAGTCTTTATCGACCCAACGTATCACGGGTGAAATGGTAGTATAACGTAGAAGGCTCAAATCAATGCCAGACATACTTTGAGTTGTAAATATCACTGTCATACCGCCACCAAAGTGCGAAAGGACTCCAGCAGCTTTAGCCAAAGTTTGGTTAGCTGAAGACATCGCCGACCTTGAATTGAAATGTGTGGCCGAATCATCAAGAAGCCATACCGCCGGTTCATCTACTTCCGCAATATCGTTAAATGATGTATTAG
>Ga0181410_1001422_pt1 | contig 10180 bp, 11 predicted proteins | sample 33SPOviralmetaG_FD_130112 | JGI IMG/M metagenome (GOLD analysis project Ga0181410, IMG submission 130112) | Marine viral communities from the oligotrophic San Pedro Time Series (SPOT) site, San Pedro Channel, CA, USA - 33 SPOT_SRF_2012-06-20 | ecosystem: Environmental > Aquatic > Marine > Strait... | reverse complement strand
CCTTTCATCATAATCGTTTTTTTTTAAATTAATAATTAACTAACAATCTCACTCCATTTGCTATTAGCAGAAACATATCCACCAACTATGGGAGAGTCACCCATCCTTGCTTTATCTGTACGAATAATGTAAGGTGTTATTACCTTTTGTACATTAGCCTTACCATCGTAATCATACGCTTGATTTTTATTTTGCGTAATGTAAATTACATCGCCTTCTTCTAGTTCGTGTTTTTCTTTAAATAATAAATTTAAGTTACCCGAACCATTACCTCCACTTCTTAAGCCCGCTCTTTGACCGCTGCCATAAGTTGCAACATCAATATCTAGGCATTCATTATTGTCCTCACCACACCAAACATTATCGTAGAATTCTATTTTTCTACTTCTGAACAAGTAATAAGCTAAAGCACCCGTAAGCAAGACCCCTCCGATTAGAGCAGCTTTTTTGTTTTTCTTTAAGAATTCCTTCATAATTTGTTATTCAAAGTCAGAAAAAGTTAACATTTGATTAGCATCAGAGCTAAACTTTGTAGAAGCTACACCGCTAAATCCTAAACCATCGTCTTCGGTAGGAGTTTCTTCGTCATCTAAATTTATGTCAGTATTTGGAGTTTCTCCAATTTCATCTAAATCTACATCTTCTCCACCCTCTATTAATAAACTCTCAGAAACAGATGAATCTGTAGTCATACTTGGAGACAAAATACCAAATACATCTTCTGCTGTATCAATAGTTGTTTCAGCTAAAGAAACTGCTGTATCAGACAATGTGCTTACCGCAGATTGACCACCTTCAATAATTTCTTCAAAAACTTTAGCTGTTTTTGTGTCAGATTTTTTTCTCATTAAGTAAATACCTCCAAGAACAGCACCTACAATTACATAAGGGTTTAATAATAACTTTTTCATTTTTGTTTTTTTTTAAATTACCACTTGTTTAAAGGACATTTAACCTTTTTTGTTGCTATTGTGTCATAATTGACTTTCTTATCCATAGGGCAACCGCATTCTCTGCATTTACCATTTTTATTATTTAGAGAGTCACAAGGATAAAACTCTTTATTACCAAAACATATATCATACCTTCTATCAGCTTCCTTTTCGCTTACAAATGTACGAACAATATCACTTTTTACACTTCTTAGAACCTTATCAACTAAGCTCATAATTTTTAAATATTAACTATTCTCCGTATAACTCATCAGATTCAGCTTGAGTAAAGTACTCAAATTCGGGTAGTACTACTTCATTGTAATATGCCTCTGTTATAGTATTATATTTTTCTTGTGTAGCCTCTTCATCTAACGCTCCACTTGATGTAGCACCACCCTCGAAATAAACAGCATAGTCATAATCCAATAAACCTTGAACTTCTTCCCGTACAGCAGATTCAGTAAAAGAACCAAATATACCATCTACAGCCAAATTATTATCGGAATTAGCAAATAATAAAAAGGCTTGAAGTTTTGCTACATTATCGTAAGCCGCATATACATTTCTACTTAAAGGAAAAGACATATCATTTCCCGAATATACATATTCAGAGATAACATCTCCCGTTACAGAGTCATATAAATATATACCACTTGGGTCGTTTCCTTCACCCATCTTTGTTTGAACAACAGAAGTGTCTTCATCTTTTCTTCTTACTCTCTTTTTAAAGAATCCCGTATAATTATCTTTATACCATCTAAAAGCGTAAAACCCACCAACAGCTAAAGCTAAACCCGTTGCAATTTTATAACCAAGTTTATTTTTCATAATTATTTATTTTTTATTTTTTATTTTATACGCAAATAGAAAAGCAGTAACACCAAGTAATGTTGCAGATATTATTATACCTAGTTGTGCGTTTGCTTTCATATCAGCAGCTAAATCAATCTTAGATTGTATTCTTTCAAGCTCAAGGTTACCCGCTAAAGCCTCTTCTCCAAGTTCGGCTGCTAATATCGCTTTCGCATCTTGTTGAGCTATCATAATTGCTTGATAAGCATTTCTGTCTTGCTGTTCTTTAATTCCTTGTGCTATAGATACTACAGCACCAACTACCGCTACAACTTGACCTACAATAGGAATAAAACCCGCAGCAGCAGCAGCAGCTCCACCCGTACCAACAGCAGCAGCAGCGTTACCATTTTCTAATGGTTTTAACCCATCAGCGGGGTTAGTATCGGCTATTGTATTTCTTGAATACGAGATTGGCATTCTTAATAGGTTCTTCATTATCTCACAGCTTTATTAATTAATAATATAGAAGTTAAAACTCCCCCACCTATTAAAGCAAAAAGAATTGTTGGGTCTAAAGGTTTATCCATTTTATTTAAATCTTTTTCTAGTGCCGCAGCCGCAGCATCATAAACAGACGCTAGACCTTCTTCAGCACAAGTATCATAGTTTACTCCATCTGAAGCATTCTTAGCGTTTGTCGCAAAATCAGCAATAACCTCCCACTTTCTTCGGTCTATTTTAGCATTTTTTGCAGCAGAACCACCAAACGTACCCATTGTTGTTAATCTTAGATTAGCAGACTCTTGCATATTAAGTGCATAAAGCTCCAAAGATTCAAGTTTTTCGCATACATCACCTAACTCCCTAGTATCGAATATAGACAAAGGATAACCTTTAGCATAATAATATCTAGTCTTAATACCAAACAAGCCATATAAATTACCTACTTTAGCACACCTAAAAGCAAATTTAGGTTGCCCACCATCTGCTAAACCCCAATAATATAATAAGTTAGTAGCCATAAAATCAGCCCTAGCATTTACTCTACTAGTACACCAACTACCTTTTGCACCGCCTTGATTATCTAATGCGTAATCGTGGGAAAGAGACAAAAAGTTTTGTTCAAATCTTTCTTGATATGTACTCATATTATATAGTTTTATATTTAATTTTTACTTTTTCTCCATTTATTATAGCATCTGCAATACTTGGATAAATCCTTTCGTATGCTTTAGCGGAGCTTCCTATAAAACCACTTGGTTCTACAATGTTGCTAGTTTGTGAATCGCCTACAAGCAAACACCCGTTAGTGTGTTCGTCTGTGTTTCCACAATGTATTAAAATGTATTCAAATCCTTCTACGTTCATAACTTGCAACATTCCTTTATGTATATCTTTAAACCTCTCAGAATATCTACTATTAAACCCTCCAATAGTTCTAAGACCTAATTCATATTCTCCATCGGGTATTCTAGTTTCTCCGTATTCTTTAATTTGCCTAAACTCATCCTCAAGTGTATAGGCTAAAAATACCTTACCACTTTTAGTGTTCTCAAACAATAGACCATTTGTTGAATCTATTTGACTACTAAATCTTAATACCTCTAATTCCATATTTAATTTTTATTAGAAATAGTTCCTACGGAAGTATCAGATTCGTAAACATCTAGCAAATCCTCTAAGTCACCCACTTCAGTCTCAAGCTGAAGTTTATCTACAGCTAAAACATTTACCTCTGTTTGTAGTTGAGCTACCTCAAGCACTAATACATCATAAGCACTATCTAAAATGCTAAAATCATTTGATGCCTCTTCTAATGCGGCAGACTTTTGAGTTAACTCTAGATTTGCATCTTCTAAATATTCAGTAGCCATAATTAAGTCTTCTCGCACATCGCTTAATGTACTACCCAAAACTTGAATTTGAGAATCTCTATCAGCTAAATCTAATTCTAGACCATCAACCTCTAATAGAGTTTCCAACATAGCACCTTGCAATTCTGTTAATGATAATTGTGACTGATTGTAAGCATCTTCAGTACTACTCAATTCTGTTTGCAAATTAATAATTGAACCTTCTTTTTCATCTATATCTAGATTTAAAGAGTCTATATCAGATTGACCATAAGGAGTTAATCCATCGTCTTCATTTGCTATTGCATTTTGTAAGTCAACTTCCTTTACTTCTAAAATATTTTGCAATTGTAAGACTTGGTCTTCTAAAGCGTCAATATCAATTCCATAATCTCCATTAGCAGATTCTAGATTGTCAATTTGACTAATTTTTTCTTGTAAAGCAATATTAAGTTGTTCAACATCATTCTCTAGACCATTAATAGTATAATTGTAACCTTGAGTAATTGTAGTATTATTTAGCATAAGTTCATTCACTTGACTTTGCTTAGCCTCCATAGATGTGAGATACTCTAATTCTAACGCATCAATGTCAGATTCACTATAAGGAGTTAAGCCATCGTCTTGATTTAATAAAGCAACATCTAATTCAGATTGTTTACCCTCTAAAGATGTATTATATTGTAACTCTAATTCATCAAAATCAGTTTGACCAAATGGTGTTAACGCATCCGCATCTATAGCCTCTTGTAAATCTTGTTGCTTTTCTTCTAATGCAAGCTCAAAACCATCTAGTTGCTCGTTAAGTTCACCATTTACAATTAAAGCGTCTGCTAAAGCCAATTCAGCTACTTGTTTTAACTCTTCTGCTTCTAAAGACATATTTTGTAGGGCAGTATAATCGTCTTGTGAATAAGGTGTCAATCCATCGTCTTGATTAGCTAGTGCATCCGCTAAACTTGAAGTTAGAGTATCTATATCTGAATTAGCCTCAGAAATCATACCTTGCAACTGAGATATTAGTGTAGCGTTTAAGGTATTATTATTCGTCAATTCATTTTGAATTTCTTCAAGATAAACTCTTAAACTAGCAGTTTCATTCTCTAACTCACTAACTTGACCTTGAGCGGTATTTGCTAAAGACTCCCAATTAGTATTGCTAGAAGTTTTATCTTTCTTCTTGTTTAAAAAAGTAGCAATTGCTGCCCCACCTAGTAGATATATTAAATTCATATTACTTGTTGTATAATAATGTTCCTATTAATCCTAAAGCACCTAAAAATAAAGGTGTCTTATTCACTTCTTTTTTCTTTTTAACCTCAACCACAGTTTCGTCTCCATTAACGTCTAAATCCTCCTCTATGTACCTAAAAACGTACTTTATACGCTCCATAAGAGAAATTAATGGGTTCTCACCATTAATCGTATTACCATTGTTAAGAGTATAGTCTTGGTCTGCAATTACACCATTGGCAACACTACCTACAGCGTTGGAAAACTTTTCTACGTCAGACTTCCATATTTTAAGTTTATTATCTAAACCATTAAATTTTTCAATCGATATATCTTCAGTTTCAAGAGTAGACTCTAAAAATAAAATTTCACTTTCAGCAACATCTTGTTCATAGATAGCTTGCTGTAAATCTTTTTCTAATTCAATTATCTCAGCCTCTAAAACTTTTACCTTTTCTGCTTTTGATAGGTCTTTTTCTTTTAAATTTTCAACTTTTTGAATTTGACCATCAACATCTTGACTCATAGTCTCCAAGCTCTTTACTGCTATTCCATACAAATCGTTGGTTTCGGAAATGCTTGATTGTTCCTCTTGCATATTATTTAGCTCGATGTTACTATCTACATAATCCCTATGTCCTTGAGAAAAGTCTAAAAATAAAGAATCTAACTCAGCCTCTTTCTTTTTTATGACCGCTTGAATTGATTTTACCTCAGTACTTTTCTCATTAAAGGTCTTTTCAAAATGTTTCTCAACCCCTATAAAGCTAGAGTAGGTTTCTTCATATTTTGAATTAATGCCTTGTATTTTATTTACGTATTCTTCTTTTCTAATTATCTCCTTTCTAAGTTGGTCTTTTTCAACACCCTCTTCTTTAATTTTAGCTAATTTTTTCTCTCTTCTTTTAATATCAGTTTTAATAGAGTCTAAATTTTTAAGTAGAAGATTCGTATTTTTTTTAGCATCTCCATAACTTGTTTTTTTCTCGCCAACATATTCGCCTATTTGCTTATAAATTTCATTCATATAAACCTCTTCAGTAACTATGTCTTTCTCATTAAAATCTAGGCTTTCTATTTCATTTACTAGCCTTTCAATTTGACTTTCTTCTACATCTATGTTAAATCCTTTTGAAGCAAAGTCGTTAGCTCTAGACTCTATAGATTTAAGCTCCTTTTCTTTTATTTGAATAGCCTCAGATTTTCCTTTTAAAAATCCAATAGCCTCATCTGCGATGAGTTGTATATTTTGGGCTATTTCTTTTTTGGTTTTCATTTATTTACTTTTTTAATACCACTAATAATGCTAATAAAGCAAGACCTCCATACAAATAAATACTATAATTAGTATCTTCTTCGTCATCTTCATCAAAGATACACAAATCCGTATCATTCAAAATAGCGTTAGGATTGTAGTTGGATGCGGTAGAATCAGCACAACCAATTTCATTTTCCATAGGAATTTTATCTAAGTCATCTACGGTTTCAGCCTCTTCAAAAGGTTCTGCATCAGTAGAAGCAAAGTCTGTTTCCATAGGAATTTTACCTAAGTCAATTTCAGTTTCAGCCTCTTGTAAAGGGAATCCATCAGTAGGAGGAAAGTCTGTTCCCGTATCTCCGACTTCATCTAATATATTGGCTCTAGCAGAACCGCTAGTGTTGTAAAATCCTTTCATATTATTTCTTATTTAATAGTTTATAAAGAATATATCCACCGACAGCTACTCCAAGTATTTGTATACCCGTTTTAGTTGTTTTGTTTAACTTATTAGAATCATCATCTCCATCAGCTCTTTTGAAAGTACTTCTAGGAGCTTGACCTTTAAATTTAGCAAAACCATCTTTTACATATTTTGCGTGACCTCTAAAGTTTACAAATACTTGGTTTCTTGGAGTTAATCCCGTAGCCATTCCGCTACCTCCGCTAAAAGAATAAGGGTTTGTTAAGAAATCTTCATTAGTTGAACCATCGCTATTTTTACTTTTACCATCTGCCATATTTCCCGCTTGAGCAGAAATGCTTGAAGATTGGTAAGGTGTGTAGTCGTAGTTATCAACTAAGAATTGCTCTAATCTTCCTAAATCTCCCGTTAGAGATTGAAGGAATTCTGCATAAGCTGTATTATCAGCCTCCGCATCTATCAGTAGTTCGTTTGCTAAATCTAATTGTGCTTGTAAATTAGCATAAGCCTCGTCTAGATTTGCATTATCACCACCTAAAGTGTCAAGTTGTGTTTGTAAACTATTAACTGATTCTTCAGCAGTAGTTAAGGCAGTTACTAATAAGTCATAAGCATCTTGAGTTACCACACCTCCATTTGCATCAGTAAGTTGAGCGGCTGTAGTGGCTGCATCTTGTGCATTTGTAATTAAGGTTTGTATCTCTGCATTTGGAGATGATAATGCAGTTTGAGCTGTAACAATTTGAGCTTCTAGTTTATCTAATTTAGCTTGAACAGCATCAACATCTGATTGTGTAATTCCATCTTCGGGAGTTACTGAATCAGCACCTTGGTCATAAGAAGATTGTAGGAATGTAACAGATGCTACACCCTCAGAATATCCCGATTCTTCACCCGCCTCAAAAGCTGCTGTAGCAGAAGCATATCCATCTAAAGCATCTAATTGACCATCTATAAAGGCTTGGTCTACATCAGCTTGGGTTACACCATCTTCGGGTGTAACAGAAGCAGCACCCGCTGTATAACCCGTAGCGTAACCCGCTTCTTCACCCGTTGCTTCACCTAATTCAAATATAAGATTATAACCCGCTGTTCCTTCAGCAAAAAGAGCCTCACCCACTTCTTGACCTTCTGCATAAGCATTATCTATATCAGATTCTGTAAGAATTTGTTGTACCGAAGCTACACCTTCTGCATAAGCATCAGTAACATCTTGCTCTGTTGCTACTAGAGAAGGGTCTGAAGCATATTCATTTAAGGCATCAAGGTAGGCTTGCTCGCCTTGACCCGTTGTAATATCTAAAACACCCGCTATAGAATCTAAAATTCCATTTGCAGCATCTAATTCAGTAGCAGTATCTCCAAGAATATCGAAATTATTACTAATAGTAGTTAAAGAAGTATTAATAACTGAAGCATCAACTATTGTTTTACCATCAATAATTACATCGGCTACATTTGCTAATTCACCCTTGTAATCACCCGCCTCTGCTAAAGCAACATAGTTTTCTAAGTTAGCTAATAACCCCTCAGCACTTGAAAGAGTTGTAAGCTGTAAATTAGCAGCATCTAATTCTTCTTTAATCTCGTCAACCTCTGCTTGAGTAGGAGCGTTATCTAATTCAGTCTGTAATTGCTGAATAACTAAAATAGTATCATCAATTAAATCACCATACTCATCTTGACTAGACATTGAGTCAGTAATTACATCAAAATTATTACTAGCATCAGTATTACTATTCTCACCTACGAAAAGACAGCTACCATCATCTTCAACAGCATCCGCATTGTAGTTAGTTGCATTTGAGTCAGTACAACCCCTTACAATTTCTTGTACGGGTTCTTCTTCTTGTACGGGGTCGGGTGTAGGGGTTGCTACACCTCGAGGGCAATCTGAAACATCTAAATTTAGTTCGGAAGAATAATCAATTTCTCCACCAATTTCGTCAAAATAAGTAACGTAAGCAGAACCCGTTAACTCTTCATTAGGTTGCAAAGATTGAGTAGCTAAAGCAAAGTCATCAATTGCCATAAAAGCACTATTAAGTGGATATAGACTTCCATTTACTCCATTAGGAGTAGTTACACCCGTATCTAAATTTGTAATAGAATAAGTGAATTGAATCAAAACTTCACCATATATATCTTTCAATGCTTGGTGGTTAACAAACCTAAAAGAGAATTTCAAGCAACTAGAAACTTCAATTTCTTGAGGGTCAAAGCTAATTTGTGGAGTTGCAAATGATGTAGATACGTAAGACTCACTATTAACACCTAAGTCAATTTCAGCTATAACATTTCCTCCATCAATAGTTGCAACATCAGCAATACTAAGTGGAAGTTCAGCTACCTTTATTGTATCATCAAAGTATTCAATGGCGGTTTCGTTTTCGTCAAAAACTGCAAGATTAAACTCAGTTATCTGCTCCCTTACAAAATAAGTCTTTATACTAGAAGATAGATTAAATTCTAAGGTACTTGTATCACCTTTGTATGAAGTAATTAAATCTTCGGATGTAAATGTAGCAGAATCATCTATTGGGTCAGATGCACCCGTAAAAGGATTTTCAGACCATATCCATTTTGCGGATTCATACACATAACTACCATCAGTATACATAAAAGCCCACCCTTGAATACCATTTGGAGCTGCTACAAAAGGAATTTGTATATATGTTTTGTCATCAGAAATAATAGCCTCATTCTTAATAGAAATAGAACTATTGTTAGATAATTGCTCCACATTTTGAAATAACCGACCTTCTGCGAAAATACGAATAATGGCTCGACCATCAGTATAAACATTTAAAGTTTCCCCATTAACTACTTTAGTAGAAAGACCTACCAAATCAGTAGAAGGTGGAAGTGCTTTTGCTAACCCATCACCATCAGCGTTGCTAAAGTTTAAATTACTTGTGTTTTTAAATCCTTTAAGTGCCATATTTTATTTATTTAATAGAAAAACCCCTAATAGTAAAGTTATTAGTGTTCCTTTTTTGAAATTAGTATTATTGTTCATTTTTGCAGAAAAATTTAAAAAAGCATCTTCTGTTTCTTTTTGCTCTTGCAATAGTGCTTCGGTTTCTTTATCAGCCAATATTACACCTTGCTCTATTAAGACCTCATCTAGTCTTTTAATTTCTTCGTAGTTTGTAACACCCGCTGTTTCGTATTCAAATGTAAGTTCAATATACTCTCCCGCTAACATTGTTATTGTAGCGAAAACTTGACCATCGATTACGACATTATAATTACTATCTATAGTAACGGGTTGAGCTTGATAAGGGTCTATAACTTCTGTTTGTGCTAAGTTTTGTATAGTACCATCAATATCGTAAGACTCCCACTCAAGGGTTTGATTTACTTGAGCAGCGTTATTAGAATATTTTCTTAAGGTTTCTACTCTTAAATCTTGATTTAATAAAGAATTTACAAAACTTTTATAACTACTATCTCCACTAATATTTGATGGGTCGGGAGATGAAAGGTCGTAAACCTCTATCATAACATTCCAAGGTGTAGGTTCGGGATATAGAAGCTCAAATGTAAACACCTTTGTACTAACCATACCTATTGGGGCGGGATTAGGGAAAAACCCCGTTATTCTAACATATTGAGGGGCAGAACCTAAGAATCTATTGTACTGAATTAAATCAACATTACATCCCGTACTACTATAATG
>Ga0181410_1001417_pt1 | contig 10195 bp, 10 predicted proteins | sample 33SPOviralmetaG_FD_130112 | JGI IMG/M metagenome (GOLD analysis project Ga0181410, IMG submission 130112) | Marine viral communities from the oligotrophic San Pedro Time Series (SPOT) site, San Pedro Channel, CA, USA - 33 SPOT_SRF_2012-06-20 | ecosystem: Environmental > Aquatic > Marine > Strait... | reverse complement strand
CATAGTCAAGAGTCTGGAGACTGAATTAGCAAAGGCTCAAAATGAGTTAAATTGCATAAAAGGAGATGCCCAAAAGGTATCTAACAGAATAGCATTTTGTTTAAGTGCTATACACGAATTAAAAAAAAGAGATATAAAGGAGTAAAGGTATGAAATTAAAAGATTTAGCCGCAAAACCACAACTTAAAGAACTATTGATTGACGATAAAGACATCGTTGACATATATGGAGAAGAATTACAATTCTTTGTCCATGATAGATTAACCATTGAACAATATACACAATTAGCCAGTCTAAACAAAGAAGACATGGGTGCTATGTTCCACGCAATGAAAGACTTAATTCTAGATGATGAAGGATTACCTGTGATGACAGAAGGTAATGTTTTACCTATGGATGTACTGAATGCGGCAATGGTAAAGGTCACTGAATCACTGGGAAAGTAACAACTGTTCAAACGTTTGATACACGAGAAGGTCAATTGTTATTAGTGATAGACGGTATGGCTGAAAAATATGGATTGTTACCTTCTGAAGTATTACAAAGAGCCACAACAACGGATTTAGCAATAAGTCATCATGCGTCAATCCTTAAGATGCGAGAGCAGAAGAAACAACGTGGCGAAAGTATTTCTGATACTTATACAGAAGCAGAAATATTACAAAGATGGAATAAAACAAAAGGATCATAATGGGATTTAAGGTAAACGAAAAAAAGTTTAGAAAAGTTAACAAAAAGATATTGAGTTTTGTTAATAATCGCCTACCTAAAATGGTTCTTAAGGAATTTAAAGACAACACACCACGTGACAAAGGTAATGCTCGTTCAAACACAAAGTTAAAGAAAACAATGAAAGGATTTGATGTTATAGGAGATTATAACTATAGTGGTGTACTAGATAATGGAGAATACCCCAATCCTCCAAAAGCAGGAACAGGTAAAACTAGAAATGGTTACAGCACTCAAGCACCTAAAGGCATGAGTGAACCTACAATAGATTATACAGAAAAAACTGTAACCAGATATATTAAGAGGAACTCATAATGGCCATACCAATTAAAGCAGTATTAAGTGTAAGCACTAAAGGATTCACTAAAGGAATGAGTGTAGCAACCAAAGCCTTAGGTGGCTTTGTGGGATTAGCAGGCAAAGTAACAATAGCCTTAACAGCAGTAACAGCCGCCTTTACAGCATTAGTTGTAAGGCAGTCAGCATATATAGACCGTATAGGTAAAGTAGCAAAAGTTACTGGCCTCAGTGCGGAAACATTACAGAAGTTTAGGTTTGCGGCAGAACAAGCAGGTGTAAGTGGTGACAATGCCAGTTTAGCCATAAGAAGATTCTCAAGAAGATTAGGTGAAGCACAAAAAGGCACAGGTGAATTATTACCAGCACTCAAAAAGTTAGGTATTGACACAAGAGCCGCAGATGGCAGTTTTAAAAGTGCTGAAGAAGTATTAAAAGAATTTGCAGATGGTATAGCAAACACAGAAAACGAATCAGAAAAACTAGCATTAGCCTTTAAGGCGTTTGACAGTGAAGGTGCTGAATTAGTTACAACTTTAAACCAAGGTGCCGCTGGTCTAGAATTAATGTTCACCAAAGCAGAAGCATTAGGAGGTGTACTTAGCACTAGTGCCATACAAGGCGTTGAAGACTTTAATGATGCATTAAATGAATTACAAACACTTATAGGAGGAGTTGCTAATAACTTTGTTGCCGCACTTGCTCCAGCATTAGAAGATATAACAGATCAATTCACAGAATTCTTATTGAAAACCATACAGGCTGAAGGCGGTATAGAAGAATTTGGCAAATTCTTAAAAGATCAATTTATACTAGGAGTTGTTAAAGTAATAGAAGTATTTGAAATGTTAGCAAATGTAATGATTAATTTATTTAATGTCATGATGAGAGCAGGTCGTGCCTTTGACGAATTCTTTGGAGTAGATCCAGCAAACATTGCCAGAGTTAAAGAACTAAATGCAGAATTACAAAGTATAAGCAAAACTGGTTTCTCATTCCCAATTGGGTCGCCAACAATGATGATTTCCCAATTGGCCAAACAAGCCGCAAACGGATTCAAAGATGGATTTACAGATCCTGCTAGAGCCAAAGAAATTCAAGAAGAATTATCAAAAATATTTGGTGAATTAGCACCAGCAGACTTTACTAGTTTAATAGATTTACTATTAGGTAACACAGAAGAAAACAAAGAAAAAGCAAAGAAAGTTGCTGAAGATATAAATGGTGTAATAGAAGAAGTTGTGGTTATTGGCCAACCAGGTAAATCTTTCTTAATTTCTTTACTAGACAAAATATATGGACCAGAAGGACAAGCAAGAGTAGATCAATTTATCACAGACTTCTATGATGAAGCAGAAGGTATGCTAGACAAAGTTAAGGCTCTAACAGCACTTATATTTGGCCCTGAACTAACTGCCAAAGTCAAAGAAGCCTTCGCACAAAGCGACGTAGGTGACTATACAAAGACATTAGCAGATGGCATGGTTAAAGCCGCAACAATGTTTGAAGACGCATTAGCACAGGCATTCATTAATGGTAAAGCAGACTTTAGTGACTTAGCAGACTTTATCAAATTAACACTAATAAAAGCATTCATACAAGCAAAAATCACAGCCCCATTACTAGAATTGTTCTCATTTGATGGCGGTGGATATACAGGATCAGGACCTAGAACAGGTGGCGTAGATGGTAAAGGTGGATTCCTTTCTATACTTCACCCTAATGAAACTGTTATAGATCACTCAGGTGGCATGAGAAGTGGTGGCAGTGGTGTAACAAATATTAATTACAACATCAATGCTATAGATACTTTATCCTTCCAGCAAAGAATTGCACAGGATCCTGAATTTATATTTGCAGTAACACAAGCAGGTAGAAGAAGGTTACCAGGAGGATAAGATGAGTTTCCAAACAATAATAAACAACGCAACTGATATCACAATAGATAGAAGAAAAGGTGCAAGTACAGTTATCACAAGAAGTGGACATGTAAAAACAGCAGAAAGATTACCAAGTGTGTATTTGTTCTCAGTAAACATAGCAGCCAGTTTAACATACAGTACCAATAGAAGTCTACTAGAAGAATTAGACAGATTAGATAGAACAATAGAAGAAGAAATAAACATAGGTACAAGCAACACAGGACTTGCGTACATAACGCAATATCAAGGTAACTTAACACCCACCCAGATAGGACAAATCACTGTAACAAGTGCTACAGGTGGTAACATAGTGCTTAACACTTCAAGTGTAACAGGTTCACCTACAGGTGATATATTCAAAAAAGGTGACTATATACAGTTAGATACCAACTATAGATATCCATATACAGTAACAAGCGATGTAGCATACAGTGGTAGTAGTGTAACGGTACCTATAAACAGAGGTTTCCTAGACCAAACAGGATATACTGTTAGTGGTAAAGGCATAAATGTAGGCAGTGATGTAACATGGCGTGTAAAAGCATTAGAAAATCCAACGTACAGTATTATACCACATGACAGAATAAGTTTTAATGGCACTTTTAATTTCGTTGAGGTAATAACTTAATGGCAACTACTATTACAGCAGTACAAGGTGATAATATTGCACCAATCACATTGATAGACTTAGATCTAAATGGTAATGTTTATTATTTAAGCAGTAATTATAAAACAATCACGCATAACAGTAATGATTACACAGAACTAGGTGCTTTCTTAAGCATCACAGAATTAAGAGACGAATTACGTCACAGTGAAGGTGACATATCAATCACACTAAGTGGTATACCCAGTGAAGCAAATTATCTACAAACAGTAATGACAGAACCTGTAAAAGGTGGCAATGTCACAGTATATAGAGGCTTTGTTGATGCAACCACACAAGAACTCATAGCAGGTCAAGTGTACACAAGATTCAAAGGCACAATAACAAACTTTATTATAGATGAACAATTAAACTTCTTAACACATCAAAACGATTATAGTGTCACAGTCACAGTAGCAGGTTTAACCAGTATACTGAATAACATGCTGAGAGGACAGAAAACAAACCCAGACGAACGCAAACGATTATACCCCGCAGACAGAAGTTTTAACCGTATACCTATTCTTTACAATACAACATTTGACTTTGGTAAAGAATATAGTGCAAGTGGTGGCTATGGTGGTGGCGGTGGAGGCGGTGGCGGTGGCCGTGGTGGCGGTGGAGGCCGTGGACGAGAACAACAAAGATAAAAGGATATAAAGATATGATTAAAAAAGCAGAAGTAAAAGACTTTAAAAACATCAAAAAGATGTTTGTTAATTTTGCCAATAGTGCTCCAGTAGAGTACTTACACAATCCAAAATACGATGATGATTATATAGATCAAATATTTTATGGAATACTAAAACAAGGCGTAATGTTGTACGCAGAAGTAGATGGTAAACCAGCAGGATTTTTTATGGCAGTAAAAACACCAGATTTATGGTTACCACATGTTAAACCAGTATTACGAGAAGCGGCATGGTGGGTTGAACCAGAACACAGAGATGGTACAATTGGTGGCAAATTGTTTATGAAATATCAACAATTAGCAAAAGAAATGAAAGAGAATAATCAGATTACAGGATTCACAATGACACTAATGGAACAATCTCCAGAAATAAAATTAGAAAAACATGGTTATAGACCAATAGAAACAGTTTATTACGCAGGATAACATATGGCAGTATTTACAGCAATAGCAACAGCAATAGTAGGAGCAATAGCAACTGCAGGAACAATATTAGGTTCTACCTTATTATTCAATGTGGTAGTTGGTGTTGTTGCGGCTGGATTAGGCTTTGCCACAGCAAAACTATTAGGTGTATTTGATCCGCCAGACATGGGACCAGATCCAGGTGTTAAAATACAGGTAGCCCCCAGCACAGACAACAAGATAGGTGTGGCCTTTGGAAGGAACTTCATGAGTGGACCTATCACTGATGTTGCTATCACAAATCAAAATGATACTATGCAGTATTGTATCACACTTAGTGAATATCTAGAAGGTGCTACTTATACAGTAAACAACATATACTGGGGAGATGCTAGATTAAACTTCAGTGGTGCTAGTGTGATTAGTCAATATGATCCTAATGCTACAACTAACACAGACTGGGCAAACAAAATACGCATGAGACTGTATGCAGGTAGTACAAATAGTGTTGATCAAATATTTCCACCAACAGGTACAAAAGTAAATGCCACAACAATGATGAAACATTGGGCAACATTTGGCACAAGTCATTACACAATGGAAGACTTGGTATTCTTAATGATAGAAGTTGATTATGATGCTGAAAATGGTTTAACAGGCTTAGGAGCAATAAGTGTAGATTTAACTTGTAGTATAGACAATCCAGGAGATGCTCTTATAAGATATCTCAACAATCCAGTTTGGGGTGCAGGATTATCAAATTCATTTATTGATGTTACCAGTATTACAGGTACTGCAAACACATCAATGAAAGGTTATTGTGATGAACAAATAAGTTATACACCTAACACAGGCGGTAGTGCTACAATAGATAGATTCCAAACAAATGGTTATATAAACACAAATAGACCAGTGTTAGATAACATAGATAGAATATGCAGAAATTCAAATAACTATTTTACTTTTGATGGTAAACAAGGTAAATTCAAAGTAGTCCCTAACAGAGCACTTACAACTGCAGAACTGGCAAACTGTTTTGTGCTAAATGATGATAACATCGTAAGTAAGATAGGTGTACAAAGCACAGAACTTTACAGTTTATTCAATAGTGTAAAGGTAGAATTTGCAGACCAAAACAGAAAAGATCAAACAAACACCATAGTTGTTGAAACACCAAACAGTGACAGAAATCCAGGCGAACAAGACAATCAATTAGAATATAGAAGCGAACTAGTAAACAATAACATACATGCACAAACTCTAGCAAATATTGATTTAAATCAAAGTAGAAATGGCATGGTAGTACAATTAGAAGGTGACTTCAGCACATTGCAAATAGATGCAGGTGATGTTGTTAAATTAACAAATAGTATATATGGTTTCACTGATGAATTGTTTAGAGTAATGTTAAGCAAAGAAAAACTCACTGCAGAAGGCATGATCACATGTGAACTAACTTTATTGCAATATAATTCAGATATATACAATCAACCAGCAATCACAGAAACTGAAGAAGAAGATGATCCAATTGATATACCAATCATACCGCCTATACCTCCAATTATACCTCCAGGTTATTTGACAAACTATTTCTTTAATGTATCACAAACCAGCACATCAGGTAGTGGTACAAATGCACTATTCACAGTTAGAGCAAACACCAGTTATCCTTTTGCATATGAAGATGTATTTGTGGTATCAGGTGGTACAGGTTATGCTACTGCAGATACTATCACAGTTACAGGCGATACATTGCGTGGACAAACACCAGCAAATGACTTGACATTCCAAGTAGCAGGCGTTGTAGGTGGTGTTATACCTGTAGGTGTGCTAAATGCCACACAAAACATCACAGGTAATGCTTTATTGAGAGGCAATGCCAGTATATATGGTGGTGTAGTTGATAAAGATGCTATTGCGCCATTTGGAGCAGGTGGACAAGTAGACACAGCACCTGCCGCCAATGTTAACTTAGCAAGTAATACAGCAGTATTCAGTAATGTAGCACCTGTAGTACCAGTAGATCTAGCAAATATAGAAAATGGCAAATATACTGTACTCACAAATGCCACACCATTAGGCGAATTGCCAAGCACAGGTGTAGCAGACTATGGTATGAGATTTGGTATTGATGTTAAATTTGCCAACAATGACATAATCAATAACTACGTGAGCCAAGGTGTAGGTTATCAAAACTTTACACATATACCTACAGTGGTAAACAGTCAAGGAGAATTTGAAGTCACAGATGAAATGGTTGCGGCCAACATAAGACTAGAAGGATATAACACATTAGCAGATGTAGGTGGTACTCCAAATACTGTAGGATTTAAAAACATGAAATATGATATGTTGAGAATCAACAAAGGAGAATTAGAATAATGGCTAATTGGATTGTTTATAAAAGTGCAACAGGTCAAATTGTAGATCACGATTACATGGGTAATGAAGCAAAAGTACAAAGATTATGTAATGTTAATCCTGGAACCACATATATGGCAGGCAAATGCCATCCAGAAGGCTGTAAAGTAGATGTAAGTCAAGATCCTCCTGTGTTATTACACAATCAAAATCAACCACCTGTTGTAGCATTAATAAGACAAAGACGTAACATTATGTTAACAGCATGTGATTGGACAGTAGGTGCAGATTCACCATTAAGTGACAGTAAAAAAGCAGAATGGCAAACATATAGACAAGCATTGAGAGATGTACCTGACAATCAATCAGGTGTAAGTGACTTATTTGATGTAGTTTGGCCTACACAACCAAGTTAAACAGATAAATATAACAGTAAAAATTGCTTATATTGCCTCAGCAATATAAGAATACCCTTCAGGAGTAGAATATTATGAGTGGAAGACTTTTAAGTTTTGCAAATTATATAGGTGGTGCGGATAATGTCCAAGTATTGGAAGTATTCAAAGATACAGCATCAACATTTGCATACAATTATGGCACAAATATAACAAATTACAATTTTGAACTAAGTGCCCAAACCCTTGTCGTAGATTCAATGACATACGACAGAACAACTGGAAATCCCAGTTTCAGTACATCAACAGTAACAGGTTATTTTGCAAACACAGAAATAGGTTCAAGTAATGTGAATGTGGTAGATGCCGCAAATGGCGAAGTAAACATCACATTACCAGGAAACATCTATCAAGGCAATGTATTACCAGATAGTAGAGGAGAAACACCAATTACTGTGATTGGCGTGAGATGGACTGACGCAGGTGTAACACCAAATACAGTTAACGAGCACAGATGGGCCCTCATTCATAGATATTCACCAGATGCAAGTTTAGGAAAACCTAGTGAGTCAGCAGGCTTTACAACACTGACAACAACATAGGGGACCTAAATGGCTAATATAACAGTTACAGCAAATACTTCTACAGTAAATGTAAATTCTACTCTAAATACAGTAACAGTAACATCTACTCCAAATACAATTAATGTAGGAACAGCAACAGGTGTTTCAAATGCCGCAGTAAGAAGTGCAATAAGTGCCACGGACGCAGGTGGAGATGGTTCATTTGCATATAATTCAAGCACAGGTATATTCACATACACAGGACCTAGTGCCAGTGAAGTAAGAGCACATATATCTTCAGTTGATACAGGTGGAGATGGTGCTTTAACATACAATGCAATATCAGGCGTTATAGCATACACAGGACCTAATCAAACACAAGCAAATGTCAGAATAGATAATGCTCCTGCTAATGTAAGACAGCATATTTCAGCAACAGGCAATATAAATTATAACAGCACAACAGGTGTTATATCAGAAAGTTTAACCACAACAGATATTACAGAAGGCGATAATCAATACTTCACAACAGCAAGAGCAAGAGGCAGTATAAGTGCTACATCACCATTGAGTTATGATAGTGCAAATGGTATATTAAGTATATCAGAAATAGGTGATATATCTAGTGTTGTAGCAGGTACAGGTCTAACAGGTGGTGGCAATTCAGGAGATGTTACACTAAACGTAGGTTCTGGATATGGCATTACAGTAAATGCTGACAGCATAGAATTAACAAATAGTGCTGTACAGGCACAGGCAAACATTGCAATAGGTAACAACACAACTGATAACCTAACTGAAGGATCAACAAATTTATATTTTACAACACCTAGAGCAAATACAGCCTTTGACAATAGATTAGCAGACAAAACAACCAGTAACTTAGCAGAAGGCACAAATTTATATTATACACAGAGTAGATTTGATACAGCATTTGGTAATAAATCAACAAGTGATCTTTCAGAAGGCACAAATTTATATTTTACCACAGGCAGAGCAAATAGTGCCATTGTAGATTACATTGGTACGGCTAGTAATGCACCTTTTGCCTTTGGTGGCAACATCACAGTAAGTGGTGATGTAATAGTTTCAGGTAATTTAGATTATGAAAATGTAACTGATTTATATGTACAAGATCAAAAAATTACACTTAATGCCAATGCGGCAACAGATGCCACAGTAGAAATAATTGCAAATAGACCTGTAGCAGGTTCAAACACACTGATCAGATGGAATGAAAGCACAGACAAATGGCAGTTTACCAATGATGGTAGCACATTCTACAACATACCAGCAAGTACCAGTGATTTAGCAGAAGGTACTAATTTATATTACACAGATGCAAGAAGTAGAGCCGCATTAAGTGTTACAGACACTGGCGGTGATGGCTCACTAGCATACAATAATACTAGTGGTGTATTTACTTTTACAGGTCCTAATCAAGCAGAAGCAAATGCTCGTATTGATGCGGCACCAAGTAATGTTAGAGCACATATTTCAGCAACTGGTAACATAAATTACAATAGTTCTACAGGTGTTATATCAGAAAGTTTAACAACCACAGATATCACTGAGGGCAATAATCTATATTATACGCAGGCTAGGTTTGATACTGCATTCAGTGGTAAGTCTACCAGTGATCTCACAGAAGGTACAAATTTATACTACACCACAGATAGAGCAAATGCCGCCATAAACAATTACACAGGCAGTTTTGGCAATGCTGTAATTAATACCACACAAGATATCACTACAACAGGTGACTTTATAGGTGATCTAGATGGTGCAGTACTGGTAGATGTTTACAACAACAGTGGTGATGCACTAACAAAAGGCACAGCAGTATATCTTACAGGTGTAAACACAGGTGACAATCCGCATGTAAACAAAGCAGACAGTGATGATGCTACAAAAATGCCAGCACTAGGTATTGTAAAAGAAAACATTGCAAATAGTGCCGCAGGACAAGTTGTAACCAGTGGTGTAATGAACTTTAGTTCACATGGCTTTACACTAGGTGCAGACTTGTTTATTAGCACAACAGCAGGATCATTAACAACAACTATACCAACAGGTGAAGACAAGTTAATACAAAAAATTGGTAAAGTTGTAAGCAGTAATCACATACTTGTACAAGGTGCATTTAGAACAAATGCTACACCTAACTTAAATCAAGGTAACATATT
>Ga0181410_1001416_pt1 | contig 10196 bp, 10 predicted proteins | sample 33SPOviralmetaG_FD_130112 | JGI IMG/M metagenome (GOLD analysis project Ga0181410, IMG submission 130112) | Marine viral communities from the oligotrophic San Pedro Time Series (SPOT) site, San Pedro Channel, CA, USA - 33 SPOT_SRF_2012-06-20 | ecosystem: Environmental > Aquatic > Marine > Strait... | reverse complement strand
TAATTGAAATTTTAATTTTTTACTCATGTTTTAACTTTTAGTGGTTTAACTTATTTACATAGTAAATATACGAAATATATTTGACATATCCAAATAAAAAGGGACTTATTTTCAATTTATTTTCAAAGTTATCAACAAGTTATCAACAGGAGCTCGAACATGACACTTTGTCATGGGTTACTTTAGGTGTTACAATTGTAACTATTACCTCAAGTCTATGTGTTACACGGAAAAGGACAAAAAAAACCCACCTAGCGAGACCAATATTTCTAGGTGGGTGGTTCGGAATGAACTCTTAGGATAGGAGAGAGTGATGTGGTCTCCTTTACTACCACTACAATCGGAGGAAACCCCTTACCTCCTCGTGGTAAAATACGATATTCGGTGCGTAGTATCATTTCATCGCCTGTGACACCTAATCGTTATAGAGTAGGAATAGGTTGGATTTGAACCAACTTCGGTACATCTCAAGTTTCGAACCTCTTGATAACTCCACAACAGAGTATTGATGAGAGACCCATGTCTCTTATAGGGAAGTTACTCCCAACGATTACCTTTCCACCGTGGTTCTTTCAGTTACTCCACGCATTGAGTTCTTGGTAATCTTCACCTTATCTATTCCATATTTTTTCAAAGAACATTGATTAACTAGAGCACTTTCTCAATCATCAATCATATTACATAGCTAATATACGAAAAAAAAATGATATATCCAAATTATTTCGTACTTTTTTTCAATTTATTTTCGGTATACCTGATATATAGGTAATTCCATAGTAGAAGATTAACCAAAATAACGAGTGTGGTAAGAGGAAACAACATCATTTGTAACATTACCCAAAAGAATCCATGTATCAGAGCGGGAATACCCACTACTGCAATGAACCCTATACTAATTAACCCTAGACTATACAGACAATACCTTTTAATTTTACTCATATCTTTAACTTTATCTCTTATTACACTACTAATATACGAAAAAAAACTGAGAATACCAAATATATTGCCCTTTTTTTCATTTATTTTCATTTCTGTATCTACACTCCCACCCACAACCACCCTAAAGATACCGCTTTTTCTTTACATTACCAAATAAATCACATGACAATATGTCCGATGTCGTGGAATTATGGATTTTATGGGGTTTTTGCGGTTTTATTGCGAATAAGACAAAAACATGACAAGGTGTCATAGGGGTGAATTACGAATAATGTAATTCGGGTGTGCAGTAAAACATGACAGGGTGTCAGTTAGCGTGGAAAACCCATATGGGAAAAAAATAAGAGAGGAGGACACATACGCTTGAGGCTCCATATAATGATGATATAGAGGATATTAGGGTGTAATAGGTCGAAAGTATGTCATTATTATATTATGACACATCCCTATTGTGATACTCCTTATGGTTAGTAGGGAGTACTAGACACCTTCATAGAGGGATTTTAAGGTATATAGGGGTTAATAAATAAAAAGATGTGATAATCGGGTAAGGATACAATAGAACTATACCTTAAAAGGGATTAAAACCTCGTACTCTTCAGCCGGTCTATTGGGCCCTTTTTCCCCTATGACTCATTGAATAGAATGAGGAAGATTTTGGAGAGTATTGGGAGTTAGAGGGTGCTACTTTTTCTTTCTATCTAAGTATAGGGTTATTGGGATACTGAGGGTAGAGAGATAGATGGTGTAAAGGGGTATCATACTGCCTGTATAGTAATGCAGGGGTACTAGTATAAGGGTTAGTATAGGTAGTACTGTACATACTATCAATAAATTTAAGAGTCCATCTTTACTCATAGGAAGTTATATTTTTTTTCATTTTACTGAAGAATTGAGTCATAGGGTTATTGAGTGTAGTTTTCTTCTTACTACTACACTTACAATTAGTATCATTTTTACCACCACAACACTCTTCTTTTTCTTTTAATCTTTGTTCTCGTATATTAAGTGATATCCACTCTTTTTTATCTTTACTCATAATTTACTTATTTTTATTATTACTATCAATCAAAAAAACCCCCAAAAAATTTCTTAACGACTTCATGGGCCCTTGAACGACAAATGAACGAAAGGGGGTGAGTTGTGTTATAAGGGATTAATAGTCATAATCATCATCATTATATGGTTTTGGTTTTGGGGAAGGTCTTTCATCTACTCCATCTACATATGTAGTTTCATCATCCTCATCATCGGATTGATTCCATTCATCGTTGAAATACATCCACATCCATTCTTTTTTTATCATATCTTGTTGTGTTAGTTCCCTAATGTTCTTTATCGGGCCCATTTCGTATATGTAATTATTTGTCATATACTTCCTTTAAAATATCTACTATTATTTGACAATCTTCGTATCTCTCATCCCCTTCTAAATTATCAAGGAGTGAATGTAACGTAGCTTCTGGTATTAAGTTTACAATTGTTCTCTTTCGTATTGTACCATCTCTAAAACACTCTAACATCCATCCTAACGAATGAACTCGGGCATCGTAGATTTCTCTTGTTGTCATCAACAATTTTCTACCTCGAAAATATTTGTTTAAATCCATTAGAGTAGTTGGGTTTTGATTTTTTTGTATAATAGTTCCGCAATATCAAAATGCCATTTTTTTCCGAAATGCATATTATCGGATGCTTTTTCATAATCTTCTCCAAGTGTCAACCAATCTACCATATGAATGTTTTCCTTTTCACATGAATGAATAACCATTCTATCTTGAACATCATAATGGGTATCAAATGGTAAACCACCATGTTTTTTAAAATCGGTTTCTCTATCAACCGAAATAGCAATATCGTATTTTTTACCATCTGCGAGAGAATGATAATATAAATTACCATCTTCCGCGGTAGTACTCCAATTAAAATCTTGAAAAAAGGATATAGTTCTACCATTGTTAATCATTGTTCTTCTATTTGGTGGTTTTAGAAAACAATTATATTTTGGTTTATTACCATAGTCCTCCATTATATAATTATGGTAATAATACATATACATACCCCAACTTGGTGATGCACTAGTTAAACCATAATTTATTACTTGTAAATTAAGTTTTCTACCAAGAACCTCTCCCCAAGTGTTTTTTAAGGGTACTCCAATTCCTTCTGTATGAGAACAACCATAGACAACCAAATAGGGTTGGTTAAATCTTAAGATATCTAAATAATCATTATCTGAACGAAATCCTTGATTATTTAACCTATATTGATTTTCTTGTGAACCATCTGTCTGAAACTGAGTGAAGTTTTGATTAGGTCGTATCTCCTCACCGAATGTTATATCATTTTGTGATAATATCGTTATTGGTTGTCTGTGAGCCTCTTCTATATTATAACTTGTCATTTTATTTTCGGATTAATCTGTTCATATAAATATGAAGAAAACTTACTATGTCCTTCAATTCCTAAGTGTCCATCATTTTTCCTATCATCACTTGGATGTTCCCAACAATTTTCTCTAATAAATGTATCCCAAGAATCGTGTGTTTTACATTTGATTATATTTTCATCCTTTAATACTTTTTTATAATCCCAAGCACCATCTAGTTTATATTCACCAAGAAATGAATTAAAACCAACATAGTTATTCATAATTTTTGATATGTGTAAATTGATAAAATCTACATCTTCTAAGAACCATAAAAATGTATTTGGATAAATTTTTCTTAACATTATAAACATCCCTATTGTAGTATAGAACCATTCTGAAAAAATAATGTTTAAATCTACTTCCAAAGTGGGATTTAATTCTGAAAATCTATTGATTTGTTTTTGGGGGTCTTGATTGGCATCACCTTCTATAATATTTACAAACCCATGCATTCTTTCAAAATTCCAATGACATACACTATCCAAGTTAGATGGTGAATCTTTCTTTTTATACTGAAATATATTTGAACCAAATCGTTCGGAATATGATGGTGAAATGATAATGACATCTTCTTTTTGAATATTATCGTGAATAATATCAAATGTTATTTTTTGTTTTATCTGATTGATTGAACAACCTGGAAAAGAATTAATCCTTACACAATCTGAAGATATATTTAGAGAATTTGCTAGATGATTACCCCAAAATTGATTAACTTTTGGTTCATGTTTTTCTTGAGCCCAAGGAGGTACAGTATAACCCGAATGAGAACAACCATATATGTGTAAGTAAGAGGAATCCCCTACTCTTTTCAATGGTAAAAATGTTTTTAAATAATTCATCCATAAAATATCATTTCCCCAATCTATATAATCATCTACTTCAATAGTTTGAAATTGTTGACCTGATAAGATTAGTTGGTATATTATATGTGAAATATAAATGTTGTTAGTTATTCCCTTTTCTCTTATATGTTCAAAAGCAGTTGTAAAATCTGTAATTTTTTTGAAAGAATAAAAACCAACTGAAAATTGTGATGAAATTACATCTTTTTCTACAATGTTTAATATTGTATTGTTTGGATTTGTACGAATATATGATTTCTTTTCAACATCAGTAATGTTACCTTTATTTAGTGACCAATTATAAACAGTATTTGGATGTAGGTTTTTTGGGTTTATATCAACCTTCTCATCAAAATCTTTTATGTATATTTCTGGTTGTTTTGTGATTTTATAATGATTTGTTTTCCAACTAAATTTATGAGGTAATGCAGGATTAAATAAGGTCTTTAATCCCATATAAACAGTTTCTGCTGGTGAATTTGTTGGTTCAATTGAAACTATTTTAAAATCATGGTTTTTTTCATTTAAATAATTAATACGATTAATTTGTTGTTCTAAGTGTGGATTATTAAATAAAATAATAAGAATCATATCAAAATTAAACTTCTCAATATCATCTAAACTTTGATGGAGCATTGATGAATCTCCACAAGGATTTAAAAATCTTGGTGTTGGGGAATTGTAATCATTACCACCAAGTGGAACTATAAGAATTTTAGATAAGTTGTCCATTCTGTGTTAATTTGTTTATATTGGTATGTAAAAACTTATATATTTCTTTTGATTTTGTGTATGGTACTATTCTAATTAGGTTAATTGCTTGTAAAATGTTGTAATGTCTGAAATCATACTTTGATACCAACCAATCATCAATATATGAAAGTGCAATTTGTACTTTTGTTTTATCATATGGTTTATCGTACATTTTAAAACTCCATTGAAGATGAGTATCTTGTCTTAATTTTACCAAATCCATCATTGGACTTTCTATATAAGAATCTAAAAAATCTATTAGATAGATATCATTTGAAAAAATCATGTTTGAAAATGTCATATCTCCATGTGCTTTTCCTTTGTAGATTTTTATATCATTTATTTCTTTCCAATTTCCCAAATAATTTTCACTAATACTTGCTATTTTATCAATCAATACTTCTCTTTTTATTATCTGTACACCCTCAATAGTTTCTGAAAAATATCCTTCAAGTTTTTTGATTAATTTATCCAAATCATTCTTTGTTGCATATGTAAGAAATTCAACAAATGAAAATCCTAAAATATAATCCATTGAAAACCCATTACTGAGTATTTTTTTTACCTCTGGTACTTTAAAATAATCACTTTGGAATTCCCTCTGTTTTATTGCAGAGGTTTTTAGACGTTTATCTTTGTTCTCTGAAGTCTTGGTTACAATACCATCTTTTAGAGAAAGATTATAGTTACTATGTCCATTTACTTTAAAATCCACTCGTAATCTTTTAAATTATCTGTAATACACAATCTTACCCAATCATCTCCTCTATCGGGTATTGTACATCCTTTTCTAAATATAATATTATCTGGTAATGTTGGTAAATCACTTTCTTTTATATGTAACCAATTTGCTTGAGATGGAATTGACATGATACCTTTATTATATAGGTCTACCATAAGTTTACCTCTCACAGATTTTACTGATTCAATATATTCATCAGCAATCTCTTTATTTTTTATCAATGTTTCTACCCACTTATATGTTTGACCTGTTATTTCATACATATCCCTATATTGTAACATTTTTTCAACATTTTGTTTCTGAGAAAAAACACATCCAAATCGTGTACCTGCTGAACCATATGCTTTTGATAACGTTCTTGTAACATATAAATTAGGATATTTATCAATCAAATCAATACAACTTTCTTCATCTGAAAATTCTATATATGCCTCATCAACCAAAGTTGGTTGTCCTACATCTAATATCTTAATTAAATCTTCCCTACAAATTACATCACCAATTGGTGAAGATGGGTTTGATAATACCACGATAGAATTTCTTGTAATTTTATCAAGGAATTTAAATATTGGGAATTTTATTACATGATATGGAACTTTTACTATTTTTGTATCGTGAATCTGTCCATAAACATCATACATTGGAAATGATGGTTCAGTAATTACTAATCTTTTTCTTCCCCAAAACCAATGTGGTTTTGAATTTGCCTCAAAGAAGTATTTTATACATCTATCAGAACCAAATCCCATAACAAAATGCTCGTATCCATAAAAATCAGTTAGTGCTGGTTTTAATTTATCCACATTTGGATAAAATTTAATATCTTCTTCTGTTAGTGATTTTTTGTAATCTTTAAATACCTTTCCCCAAGATGTATTTCTTTCTGCAGAATGTAATCTTAATTTATCATGTGGTACTATTGGATGAAATTTTCTTTTAATCATGATTGTTTAATATTTTCTAACATTGGAACAAGTTCTTTATAAGAACAATTTTTACAATGTGATGTTGGGTTATTTGTATTACAACCTTTTTTTACATTTTGATAATCTTCAGATTGTCTAATTTCTTCTAAATCTTGTGAGAAGATATTTCCGAATGGTTTTGCACCTGTATTCATACAACACATTTTTACATTTCCCTCAACTGTGGTGTATAATCCTTCCTCAACCCAAAAACAATCTTCAAAATTCCATACCGCTTTTCCTTTTACATTATCACCCCATGATTTAAGATACTTTAATTGTTTATTTGTATATCCACCTGGTAAGGATTTATCTGCACTCCAATCTTGTGCAATATTTAATCGAAGTTCCTCTAATCCATATTTATCAACAATTCCATCACTAACCTTTTGTATATCCTCTACATTTTGTGGATTCACTACATAATTACAAACCACTCTACATCCTTTCCTTTCCATATTTTTGAAATCTTCAAGGAATGTAAGTAATTTTTCCCATTTTGCTGGTGAACGGTCTCTTTCATAACTTTTTCCCCAACCATCTATTGAATAATATAGTACATCTATATATTGTAATGCTCGTTGAAATCGTTCTCTTAATGGTCTACCTTCACCGATATTGTATTGACAGTTCGTTGCAACTATAAGTTTTGCGTTTGGGAAATATTCTTTGAAAATCATTACAACCTCATCAAATTTTGGATGTAACATAGGTTCACCCATTCCCATCAATTTTGCCTCTTCTATTGGATGATGTTTAATGTTTTCCATCATCTCTCTAAATTTAACAATTGGCATATGTCTAAGTGCTCCAATAACCTCATTTCGATTACAGAACGAACACTCTAAATTACAATAGTTAGTAGTTTCGAGGTAAACATATGTTATTGGCTTACTTATCGCCATAATACTTTTTTAGATGGTTATTCATTTTATCAAAAAATCTATGATACGATTTAAATGATAACATTAACTCTCTATTAAATATTAATTTATCTTGATTATTGTAAATTAAATCAAGTATCTGGTTGTTGGATAATTTAGATATTTTTTCAAATTCAACAAGTGAATAAATCAATCTTTCTCTTTCTGAAGGTACTTCATCATACTTTTCATCGAATAACCAATCGAATGATTTAAACCCTAATCGCTTCATCTCTCTTAATGTGTATGGATTGCCATTAAATAGTATTGGATGATAATTGTAAATTGGATTGAATGTAGACATATGAATGAATACTTGATTATCTCGTGCAGGAAAACTTGTACTAATATAAGATATAGGTGCAGTTGTGTATATTGATGATGGTATAGTTTCATTTGAAATATGGTCTCCCAATAATTCAAACTTAGAACGTTCTTCAATTGAACTAATCAATGGTAGTTTTTCTGTAAACTTATCTATTACATTATAATCAATTGGTTTACAATTTGAAACCATTCTTTGAAAATCTTCATCTATATTACCTGATGATTCTTCTAACAATATTTCTAACTCACTTTTTAAGTGGTCTTTTTGTAGTTCTTTATGTTCCCAATTACACTCATTGAATAATCCTATTTTTTCAATAAAATACGCCAACATATCTCTTTGTTTGTGCCAAGTTCTATTCACCCTCAAAAACTTATGATTTATGTTCCTTTTAAGTTCATCGAAATAAGTTTCAAATGGATAATCCATTGGTGATGAATGTTTTGGTCTTACAAAACTCTCAAATTCATACCAGTAATCATACCAAACTATTGGTAAGTTTGTTTTGTTTTTATAGTAATATCTTTCTAATTCTTCTCCTCTTAAATTTGAATGTATGAATATCATACTTTCTTTTGGAATATTAAAATCTTCTTGGAACTGCATAATCACATCCAAAGTTGATATTCCATTTAACATATCTTTTTCTTGTTTGGTATTCCAATCATCAGCCTCCCACCCAAAATAAATTAAACAAATTAGTTTCTTTTGTTGCATCAATGGAACTATTTCGTCCCATTGTTTATAAAATTTTATTAAACTATCGTAAATATGAGATGCTTCTGTTGGGTGCATCTCCAATTCCATAATCGTAATCTTATCTGATTCTAATGTACGAGTATATTCTAATGTTTTATTTTTGTTGATAGCATTTATCAATGACTTATCTGAAAAATATGAGGGAATGTTTTTATCTTTAAGATAGTTACGCATAAACCCATCATCACTTCTAACACCAAATATTGTTCGATTACCCCACTCATCTGAGTAAGTTACTTCATGTTGTATATCTGAATGAAATATAACAGTCTTATCTGTTATTTCTTTTATATCTGTAACTAATTTATTCATTAAGATGATTTGCTAATCGTTTATGACCATTTTTAATCGAATTACATTCAATCAATGTATTCCTATTATGAAGTATTCTTTCCTTACATTTAAATATTAAATTAAAATATTCATCTGCAGTGATATTACAGAATTTTTCTACCTCATCTATGACTGTAATTCTTCTCTCTAAATCATTTGAAATTAAATCATATGATTCATCAAAAACATTATCAAATGTTGTATAATTTGATTCTTTTAATCTCTGTAAAAATCCTTGATTTGCATTCAATAAAAATGGATGAAAATTCATCATTGGTTCGAATGTACTACCATGAAAAAATACCATCTCTTTTCTATGTGGAAATGTTGTTGAAATTAATGATATTCCACTTCTCACATAAATATCACTTGGTATCACTTCATTAGATAATTCATCATTCCAAACACCATCTACTTCTTTTGAACTTGCTATATATGGTAACCCTTTTTTAATACGATTAATTACAGATTCATTATCTGCAGGGTAACTCTTTTGAGTCATTTCTGAGTGAAGTTTATACCACCTATGTTCGAGTAAAAAATTCTTCTCAATATTCCTTCTGAAGATATCAAATAGTAAGAAATCTCTATCCTCATTATTAGTTCTATTTGCTCTTAGAAAATTAAAACAAACATTACTTTTTAATTCTTTAAAATGGTCATCAAAACTATGAGATAAGTTTCTTTTATGTGGTTGGTCTCTTTCAAGAACATCTACCTCCATCCAATTTTCACCCCATATTTCGTAATGATTGTCTACTTTTTTTAAGGATTCATCAATAATTAGGTTAGAAACTAGAAAAATTATCTTTTTTCTTGGAATATCAAACTCATCATATATCTTATCTAACTCATCTGCAATAGAAGTATTAGTGATATAACTTTTTTTAGTAAAATCATCACCTTCCCAACCATACCAAACTACGATATGAAAGTTTCCATTTTTGAGTTCATCAAATTTATTTAATTTTACTAAATAGTCTCTGAAATATTTGTGAAACTCATCTGGTTCACAACATAACATCTCCATTTCATGAATTAGATATTTCTTTGGATTAGTTCCTTCATAGTAATCAAATGGTTTATCATACAACTTAGGAAAATTACCAAACTTCTCTTTGTGAAACCAGTAAAAATCTTTATGTAATGTTCTTCTAAAATAACCTGATTTACCTACT
>Ga0181410_1001415_pt1 | contig 10199 bp, 5 predicted proteins | sample 33SPOviralmetaG_FD_130112 | JGI IMG/M metagenome (GOLD analysis project Ga0181410, IMG submission 130112) | Marine viral communities from the oligotrophic San Pedro Time Series (SPOT) site, San Pedro Channel, CA, USA - 33 SPOT_SRF_2012-06-20 | ecosystem: Environmental > Aquatic > Marine > Strait... | reverse complement strand
CAAGCCTGGTGCAATGAAAGAAATAAGAGATTACATTTTATCGCAGACTGATTTAGAGTCACTGGCTTTAGACCCTTCAATTGCAAGTCAAAGAAGAAACTTATCATACACACCTCGCTCGCAAAGACAAGCAGGTAGTGGGGATGCCGGAGGAGGCACACCACCTGTAATAAACACATCAGGATATAACTAATAATATGAACGAACAAGCTTTTATAGATGCTTATAATATGTTCCTTCAAGGAGGGTACAGAGGGTCTCGTGATGAATTTAGAACTCTGATTGAATCTAATCCAGATGCGATGAATGATTCTTTTGAGATTTTTAAAAGCGGTGGATACAATGGTAGTATACAGGACTATCAAGTATTAATCGGCGTAGCTCCTGGTGAAGTAAAAAAAAAAGACAAGCCCGTTTTGGATTCAGCTGGGGACGCTGGTTTATCGGGGTTATCAGATACTGAGCGTCAAGACACTCAGCAAATATCTTTACAGCCACAAGTCGAAGTGGCCCAAGACAACACACGGGTAGCACAGCAAAAATTTATTGACCCGCGCGTAGCCATTGAACAGCAAGAGCAGAGAGATGCTTTTGAGGCTCAAAGAGAAATAGATATGCAGGCTTTTAAAAAAGAAGAGCAGGCGCAGATTGAGGCTGATGCAGAGGGAAGAGAAAAACAATCACAGGCTTTACTACAAGACGTTGAGTTTTCAACAGTTTTAAATAACATAGACGCTTCGCTTATAGATATGGAAGAAGAGTCTGTTGTTCCATTTATGATGGACAACTTTCAAAAGTACGGATTTACTTTTGAGGAAACAGGCATGGGTGATGCTATGACTGTAACCACTGCTGACGGAAAAGAAACCATAACAATAGACCTTGACCCGTTCCTTTCAAAAACAGAAGTGCTGGAGTCTAAAAAATTAAAAGACTTTATTACACAGTTTGCAATTGAATCTGAAGAGGTAACGCCAGAGGAAAGTCTTAACCAAAAAGCTATGCGTGCACAGCAAATGCGTAAGTATGCAAGGCTTAATGCGGATGGCTCACAATCAAGTGTATTATTCACTTCCTTTGAAGAAGATGGAAAGCATAAGGTTGTTCCAACCTTATTCCCAAAAGACCCTAACTTATACGGCTCTAATAAAAACACCTGGCTTGAGCTGGGGTTTGATGAAGCTAAAAAATTAGCGGAAGAAAGAGGGGAAGTTTTTGAGTTTGAAACTGAGGAAGAGGCCCAAGAGTTTGCAGAAGGTTCTTGGAAAGACAGACACTCTTCAGATGCTTTAGGAAACTCAGTATTTGGCGAAGAGGGGTATGACTTTTCTTCAGAAAAAAAACAGTATCAAAATTATTTAGATGTTCGAGATAAAATAGATTTTATTGAGGCAGAACAAGCTGAGTTTGGCACAGAATATTTGTCAGAATTAACAGAGGAGGAGCGTAAAAAATATGGCAATCTTTATGTAAATGGAATCATGCGTGATGACATTGGTGTGGTTTTAAAGGAACTGAAAGAACAAGAAGACACTTTGTTTGATTTGGTTATGGATGATGACAAAGTAAGATTGCGAGAGAAGTTAGATGTCGAGCTTGACAAAAAATATAACGCTATAGCACAAACAGCAGCTCGCTCAAACAATTATGCTGACCTATCTTTAGATAATTTAAACCTTCAATCATTACAAACATTTGGCGTAGGCTTAGACCAGTTAAACACTATTGTACCTAAAGACGATACTGAAGCTAAATTAATTGAAGCGCTATCTGTACAAGCTACAGAGGCTAAAACACTAAAAACAAACGCCGCACAAAAATATGAACAAGCATTAACATTCTACGATGCTAAGCATGACCAAACTATTAGAGGAGAGTTTGAGGACAACTGGGCAGCGGTATCGTCAGAACTTAAAAAAGGACTGGACAATGGTAATGCCGCAGAGGTAATACTACAACTGTCAACAGGAATGGCTTTTGATTTCGAAAAATTAGACATCAACAACCCGGATGATGTAAAGAAAGCTGCCAAGATGATTGCTCTTTTAAAAGGTAAGGCCGCTGAAAAGAAAGATGCTCGTGTCATGTCAAGATGGAATAGAGCCAAAGGATTTAAAGAAACTTTTCAAGTTGTAAAGGATAACCCATTGGAGTTAAGTTTGGCATTGGCTATGAACTCAATAGGGCTTATGCTTCCATACGGGATAGAATTTATTACATCGGGCGCTTTGGGCGGGATAGCAACAGGCGCAACTTATGGAGCTGCTGCCGGAGCTGCTGTCGGTGGTGTAGGTGCTGCACCAGGCGCTGTTGCAGGAGCAATCGCAGGGTTAGCAAAAGGCTTGAGGGCTGGATTTGCAGCAACATCTTTTGCGATGGAGTATAGCAATGCTTTTTTTGACGCAATGCAGGCTCAAGGATTAAACCCTTTAGACCCTCAAGATGTAGAAGACGCTGTAATGAGTGAAGAAATTTGGGCGGTAACAAAACAAAGGGGTGTAGCAAGAGGTGTCCCTATTGCTGTTGTAGATTATATATCTTTTGGATTAGCAGGTAAGATATTTAAAGCGGGAACATTTGCAAGCAGAGGCCGAAGAGCAGTAACCATGCTTGCAGAAAGGGGTGTATATGACCCCATTGCAGAATCAACTGGTGAAGCTTTAGCTCAAATAAATGTGGGTGATGAGATAGATTGGAAAGAGATAGCCGCAGAAGGGCTCGGAGGTTTTGGAAACAACTCTTCTGGTATGGCTGTCAACACTTTTGTCGATACCCGTAAACTAAGCAACATTGAATTGGCTGATGCTTTGACTGATGTTACATTTGTGGCTGACCAAAAAAATAGTGGCACACAAATATCAAACTGGGCAACTCGCATGGAGCGACTTGGACAGATTGATGCCGAGCAAAACCAAAGGATACAGGAAAACTTAGGACTGTCTAAAGACGCAGATAATCTTTTAGATTTAGGTAGAGCTAAAAACAAACCTATAAACAGGGAGTTAAAAGGTCGTGTGATGCAACTACTTGCTGCAAGAGAAGAGTACAGCGCAACCGCCAACAGAAAATCAGTGTTTGGTAAACAAATAGCTGACATAAACAATGAGCTTGAATACATAGCTCAGAATAAAAAATTATTACCTACAGAACAAAGAGCTTTATTAGAAGGTATATTTGAGCCGACTGCTGAGGTTCGTCAAGACGTGGGTAGATATCGTATTGATGGCAAGCGTGTGACCAGAGAAAAGTTTATAAAATATATAAATAAAAATTCAAAAGAGCGTTTGTTAACTAAAATGCTTACTATTGATAACGATGAAGAAGTTAATAACCTTGTAAAAAATAAATTAGATGCCGTTCAAGTCAGAGAAACAGAGACGGTGGATGTGGGCGAACAAGCCAGAGATGGCCAAGAAGTGGGAGAAGGAGTACCCCAACTCGAAGCCGCGCAACCTGAGACCACCGAAACGCAAGATACTACCATAGAAATAGAAACTAAAATTAAAGATGATGCAAAACAAACAAGTGAAACCCCAGCAGGAAGCAGATTATTCAGCGAGCCCGTTAAGGATGCGAGCTCAATTGCTCAAAGAACTGCAGAAAGAACAGGAGTTGATTTCAAAGAAGCAGAGAGACTAAGTAAAATTGACGAAGACAGAGCCAGGAGGATAGCTAAAACTTATGAGAAGTTAGAGTCCAACCCTCAAGACCCTGAAGTTCAGAGCTCCTACAGAGCTTTGATTGATGAAACAGTAGAGCAGTATAATGACATTATATCAGAAGGATATACCATTGAGCTTGTTGATGAGAACCCCTACAATAATTCAGCTGAAATGTTACGGGATGTTAATGAGAATAAAACATTAAAAATATTTTCTACTGAATCAGGGTTTGGAACTGAAGGAGTTACCGATACAGACAGGGCTAATAATTTAATGTTAGAAAGCACCACGTTTGTAGACAAGAATGGAAGACCTATGTTGGCGAATGATGTCTTTAGGTTTGTTCACGACTTCTTTGGACACGGCACATTGGGCAATAGCTTTGGGCCTATTGGTGAGGAAAACGCCTGGAACGTACACTCAAGAATGTATTCTCCTTTGGCAAGACGAGCCATGACCACAGAGACACGAGGGCAAAACTCTTGGGTAAACTTTTCTGGAGTAAACAACAAAGCTCAAGATTTAATAAACGACTCAAGAGCATTAAGAAAAGAAGGTAAGTTTGAAGAAGCACAAGCCAAGGTAGATGAAGCTATGAAGCTGTTTAAGTTTGCTGACCAAAAGAACGCTCTAATGCCAGAGGAGTTTGTTCAGTTAGACGAGGAGGTTGATGTTAAGCCTACTGAAGCTCAAAGCTTAGAGGCTATTGTAGAGCCGGGTAGACCTCAACAAGAACAAACAACTGAACAACTAACACTTGAGATAGACCAAACAAAGGGTAGGCGTGGGATAAATCAAACTGAATTTTTTGTAGAGGCCGCTAATGAAAACGTAGATAACGCAAATAAGCTGACTGCGTTTATGGGTAAAGTATTCCCTGGTGTTGTTATTTCTACTGACCAACAGACGTTTGACGAAGTAGTAACTTCTGACCAAGTACAAAAGTATAGTGTGGGTGAAAATATTATTTATGGTATGACTGTTAATGGTGACATATATATCAACCCACAAGTTCATAATAGCGAATCTAAAATGTTTAACACCGCCATTCACGAAATGGGTCACGTGTGGGTAAAGCATTTAAAGACTACAGAAAAGGGTCGTGCTATTTACAATCAGGGTATTACACTTGTAAAAGAAACTCCGTTATATTCTGAGCAATTAAAAAAATATAAAGGAGACGAGACCAGGGCCGCTGAAGAGGCTATGGCTATTCTTATTGGAGACAAGGGGCAGTCTATAGCTGACGCTGCTGTAAAAAGTAAATTCCAACAATGGCTTGCTGGTATGTGGAACTATATCAAGTCACAGTTTAAAATGTCTAAAGACTTAAGTGTTGATGAAATTCAAGACATGAATCTTGACGGGTTTATCGGTACTGCGCTTGCAGATATATTTTCAGGTAGAGAAATAAAACTAACAGACCAACAGCTTACTGAACTTAAAGATGCTGACGTTGCGTTTAGTAGCGGAGTGTCAATGGAACAAATAATAACAACAGGTAGACAAAACGGATTTACTGACGCCAGTATAAAAGAGGTGCTTATAGGTAGAGGTTTTAACAAGACCGACATAAACACAGCTATGGAGGTTAAGGTAAACGATATCGTAATGCCTAAAGAGTTTAGTCGTGTTGAAGGTGGAGTACAAGAAGCTACTAAATTATTTGAGGATGTCAGGAATGATTTGAATGAGTTTACTACAGATGAAACCTCTATGTCTGAAGTCAGACAGAAAGGCTTAGACTTAATGAAAGCTCACCCAGTGTATCAAGCACAGCCGGAGCAGGTTCAGATGGAGCTTTTAAGCGCCTTTGACAGAACTATAGGTACACGAGCCAACCCTACTGTACAAAAAGAAATATCGTCCATTAGAAAGGCTCTGAGGGAGCGTAAGGCTGGACAAAAATTAGTTAAAGAAACGCAAGCTAAACTTACTGCGTTTATTAAAAGTGCATTACCTGTTTCAAATACATATACTCAGGCACAAATCAATAAGCTTATTAGGCGTGTAGCCAAGGCTACTACTGACACACTGCAAGCTGACGCTGAGTTTGTATTCAAAATAGTAGAGCAACAACAGAACAAGATAAAGAATGCTATACTAAAGGATATGCTTAAGGTTGTAAGGACTAAAGCAAAGGCTGCATTCTCGGAGTCTGGAAAGAGAAGAGCTAAAGGATTAAGCAAAGAAGGTCAATCTTATTTCGGGCAAGTGCAAAAAGTATTAAAGGCCGCAATGACAAATGATGTTGAGGCAATGAACGACCTGCGCCAAACTCTGATAGACAATGACTCAAAGATAAATGAGCTAATAGAGAAGAGACGTAATGGAGAAGCCATTACTCAAAGAGAACAAGACTTAGTTTTCTTAGCTATGGCAATGGATAACTTTGGAGATGTAATGAATATGGACTTAGCTCAAGTTCAAGAGCTTATGTCTATGGTTAATAATATTAAAGCCTCATCTATAGCTACGTTTAAATCCAGAAGGATGGAGCGTGTGCAAAAATATAGAGAGCAGTCTGACCAGGCAACGGAACAAATTAAAGACACTAACCCAGAGTTATTTGACGAGGAAGGAAACTTGTTGACGCAACAAGAATTAAGTCAAAAAAGAAAAGTAGTTCAAGAGCATTTTAAAAAGTTTAAAATCGGTCAAGGATTAATTGCTCTTTCAAAAGAAATGCTTTTCAAAAACACTAAAGAATTTTTAAGACAATCAACAATGTTCTTGAAACACTTGGGTACTCTTACAAATTTAGTTGACAGGGTAACCAAGAACAAATCTATATTTACAGACAAGGTATATCGCTCTCTTAATAGAATGGACAACGACTACAACGCCGGGGTGTTTGAATCTGAAGACAAAATGAATACTATAGCAAATAGTATTGACGGAATAACAAAAGGGTATAATCAAATAAAAAGAATGATACCCACCGATGTGTTTACTCTAAATGTAAAAAACACAAAAACAGGGCGAGTCCGTAAAGATAAGTTTAGCGGTGACCAGCTTATGCGTATTTATGCTTTAAGTAAAAATGATGTTCAAAGAGAAAAGCTTATAGCTCAAATAGGAGAGGAAGGCATACAACAAGTAGAAGAAAGCTTAACGCCTGAGCTAAAGGAGTTTGTAGATAAAACTGTAGACTTTTTAAGCAATGAATATTATGAGGGAGTAAATTCTGTATACTCTCAAATGAATGATATAAACTTAGGGTATGTAGAAAATTATTTTCCAACCATCACGGAAACAGACAAACTTCCTGAAAACTCAATAAATGAGGGAGATTTTGATGGGATATTCAACGCTGAAACAGCGCCAGCTTTAAAAGAAAGAACTGATAGAACATCAGACATAGACTTAGATGTTGCTGATTTTACCTCTGCATTAGACAACCATTTCCAAACCATGGAAAAATATAAGTCTTATGCTGAAGGAACAAAAATGCTTAATGCTTTCTTTCAAATACCAGCCGTGGACACTTTATTGACTGAGATGGGCATACTAAGGAACATGAAGAAGGCTGTTAACTTTGCAGTCAACCCAAATGCAGGGATGAAAGATAGTCTAAGCATCAAAGCATTAGATGTGTTGCAAGTAAAATTTACCGGGTTTGCTTTAGCTTTTAAAGCCATACAAATATTAAAGCAAGCTACATCTTTTGTAAACGCATATTCAGATTATTCTTATTTTCCTAAAGACTCCAAAACACCTCAGCCTTTAAGAAGCGCATTAGACCTGCCAATGTTTATGATTGACGGGGCTAAGGTTGTTCTTAGCCTGGCCAAAGATTTAGTTGGAAAGGATGGTGCTATACACCAAGCTATGGAAATTTCCCCTACGTTTAGAAAAAGAATTGCACAGGGGTTGGAGGGAGATATTCATGGATTAGAGAGTGGCTCAAAAACTTTTAGGCCTGTATCCAAATCAAACACAAAGGTTGGTAGAGCCATTAGGCTTTTTAAAACAGCTGCTGCTTCTCCTACTATAATCGGAGATGTTCTCGGAGTTATGGGATATATGATTAACTACAAAAGAAATATAGCTAACGGCATGAGCAAAGCCGAAGCGGTAGAAGCATTCAATGATTACAACGCGACACAGCAATCACGTAGAGGGGCTGATAAGATACCATTGCAAATGAATAGTAATGCACTTCAAAGAACTTTTACTATGTTTGGCAGCACTTTATTCTTGCAGATAAACAAAGTAATGCAGTCCGGAACTAATATAATAAGAGCGGCAAAGGATAGAAAATTTCCTCGTGTTAAAGATGCAAGAGATTTTTATATAAACCTTGCGGTTGCCAACGTTCTTTTTGTTGGAGTTTCAAACATAGCTAAGTTTGTCAAGGGCGATGAAGAAGATAAAGAAGCGGCTATAAAAAAGATGTTAGAGGCAATGACGGGTATGAATTTAGCTTATCAGATACCTTTAGTCGGGGGGGTTGTTGAAGGTTTTGATGTGGCAGGCAAGATAATAGCCGCAGCAAAGGGAGAAGAATATAAGAGAGGAAAAATATATGACGATAATATCGTTAACCCTATTGAATCCGTGATGCGTAAAATAAAAAAGGCCATGGCAAATGAAGAAGGCTTCTTTAAATCACAAATACTCCCTATAATGGAAGTAGTTATTGGAGCGCAGGTAGACCCGTTTATTGGCTTAGCTAACTTGTTTAGCGAAGACGCTACCCCCGAAGAGTTTGAGGACAATATGTATGACGTGATTGGTATATCTCCATCTTATCGTCCAGAGAAAGACAAATCCAAGAAAAAGTCCATGAGCAAGACTGATATGAAAAAATTCTTCCCTCAGACATACGATGACTTGTATGGCCCCCAAGGTTCTTTAAGGGAGGTTGAAGAAGTCAAAAGAGAAATAGCAAGAGAGAAAAGACAACGAAAAAAAGAACTGAAAGAAGAGATATACGGTAATCAATAATACCTTGCGTACTTAAATAATTTTTGCTTACCATAGAATACATATAGCTCTGAGTTTAGCTCGCTGTCACCGTACCACTTTACTTCTCCGGTAACATCATTAATCTTTGCGTACATTATACCATCTAAGCATGACCAGATTATAACGGGGTTCAATCTTTTGGATGAAAGTTTGTATAGTTTTTGTAAACTAATTTTAAGAGGGTAACAATCTTTTAATGTGCGGCTTGTTTCTATTACCTCTATATAGGCTATTAAACTTTTCTTTTCATTATATACCCTGAAGTCTACATCGCTGTCTGAAAGCCTGGTGAAACTACCTTTAAATCTATCTGTAAAGGTTGTGATTGCTTTTAGTTTAGGGTTCATTACAAACTCATTAACCTGTTTATTGCAGTGTGCCCCCCTATAACCACACCACAGCCTATGGCTTGCTTTTTAAAGTTCTTAGCGTAAGCTGCTGCGTATGCTGTGCAGTCTATACCGCAGCCGACCTGCATACCAAACACCCTAAAGTTTCTGCCAACCATCCACTCGGTATATGCCTGTGTATGTATGTGTCCTTGCACCGTAGACATCATATCGTTCTTTGCTTTTGTTCTGGCTGTTCCGCCTTCACCGTGGACATATTGAACGTTGTCATATACAATACGCTCTATCCAATTCCACTCAGTTCCTAACACTTCATTGTATGATTTTATCCAACGCTTCGGTATCTGAGATTCAAATGCTTTACGCATAATCATTCTGTCGTGATTACCTATAAGAACATCTGCTTTTGGAAAGGCTTCTACCCAATCTTGAATAGAGTTGATGGCTAAGTCAAGCTCGTCTCCACCCCCCATTCCGTCTGGGTCTGTAGTATGAAATGAAGAATAATGATTATCAATTATATCTCCTATAAATATAACTTGGTTGCAGTTATATATAGCGTATGTTTCTTTGCAAAAATCCAGGTATCCGTCAAGTGAAAATGGAGCGTGAATGTCTCCTACTATAAGTATTCTTCTTTCTTTTTGCGTGATATTATTAAAAGCTGCAAGCTTGTTTCCTTTTAGGCGTGGCCTAAAATCTTTATTATATGTCATCGTCTACAGAGTCTATTAAAGTTTTAAGCTGTAAGATAAGAGACTTAGCTTCTGACTTGCAAGCTGTGTAGTCCCTATCAATAAGAGACTCGTAGATTTCGTCACAAGAGTCGTGGAGAGCGCCTGTGATTAAATTCACATGCTTTATTCTCTCTTTCTCCAGTGCTGTTGTTTGCATCTTACCTGTCCATGGCGACTAAAAAATCATTGCCCATCTTGTAATTTATCCCTTTTATTAAACGATAAATCTTTCGTGAATTTTTCTTGGCTATTTCTTTTTCGGTCTTGGTTGAGTCCACACCTAAATTAGTATACATGGTACAGTCGATACGAAGTAGCTCGTTAATCTTCTGGCGGTCATTCCAGCTTTTAAACTCTGCAATCTTTTCTATATCATCTATATTATAACCCATTTAGATATGCGTTTAGTTTTTTGGTTACTTGTTTTACTTGGTGGGGTCTAACTCTATTTTCTATTAAAGAGTAAAGTTCACCAAACT
>Ga0181410_1001414_pt1 | contig 10208 bp, 19 predicted proteins | sample 33SPOviralmetaG_FD_130112 | JGI IMG/M metagenome (GOLD analysis project Ga0181410, IMG submission 130112) | Marine viral communities from the oligotrophic San Pedro Time Series (SPOT) site, San Pedro Channel, CA, USA - 33 SPOT_SRF_2012-06-20 | ecosystem: Environmental > Aquatic > Marine > Strait... | reverse complement strand
TTTTGGTCAGTCTGGAATAGATATTTTTACCAAAAGAGGTGGCTGGTATCACAATTACAAAACTAATAAAACTACTCCTTTTTGTCGACATATTTGGGAGCAGCAAATAGTAAGATTAAAAAAGTAAATTATGGCAGTTTTATTCATATCTGAGCAATACGTTAAGAACACTACATTAATAGACGAAAATGTAGATGTAAGATTAATTCTACCTAGTATTTCAGACTGCCAGGAGTTAAGGATACATCCTATTTTAGGAACTCCACTTTATGAAGACTTAAAGACTAAGATAACAGCTAGCACTTTAAACAGTGATGAAACTAACTTACTAGATAATTATATAGCTCCTACTATGGCTCAGTGGGTGATGTATGAATGTAGTACTTCTATGTTATTTAAATATAGAAACAAATCTATAGCAACTAAGAACAGTGATAATAGTAACCCTATAGACTATCAAGACCTACAGTATTTAAGAGACGAATGGAAGAACAAAGCAGAGGAAAGAGAAGCTAGACTAATTAACTTCTTATGTGATAACGATAATTTATTCCCTAAATATAAAGAACACTCTGACGACTTAAACCCTAGAAAGACAGCTTTTCAAACTAGTTTTTATTTAGGTGGTGGGAATAGTTCTTATTGCTGGAGAGACGAATATAGAAATAGTCAAAAATGATATTAACCTATAATCAAATATTAAAAGAGTTTGAGACGTTTGCTACTAATCATAAGCAAATCCAAAATTTTGGTAATGGTGACTTATGGGAAATAGTAGAACATAACCAACTAGCAGACTTTAACTATCCACTATTTTGGGTAGCTGACCAGCCAGCAACTTTAGGGGATGGGGTTTTTACTTGGAATTTTAATGTTATGGCTATGGACTTAGTTAATAAAGATGAGTCTAACGAAAACGATGTTAAGTCAGATATGTGCCAGGTCCTACTAGATACTATAGCCTACTTTGAACAAAAAGTTTCTACTACAAATAACGTAGACTGGCTAAAAGTAAATTTAGTTAGGTCAGGAACTTTAACTAGTTTTACAGAAAGATTTGAAGACGAACTAACTGGCTGGGGAATGAATATAGGATTTAAGATTCCTTTTAGTTATAATAATTGTAACCTACCAATAACTTAAAATATGCCAATATTATATAATAAAGATAGAAAAAATGGATTGTTTTATATACCCTCTGGGGGTTTAGGTCCTAGTGTTAGTGCTGACTTTTCATATAGTAAAAGTAGTTTCAACCAGGGTGAAGCCGATCCAACACCTACAATAACAGGAACAGCTGGAGGTACTTTTAACGCAGATGCTGGGGTAGTGTTTGTAGATACTGGAAGTTTTAACAGTTCAACTGGACAAATAGATTTATCCGCAACAAGTATAGGTAGTCATATTATCACTTATACTGTAGACGGTGTACAAAGCGGAGAAACTGTAGGGGTGACGTCTGTTCCATTTTCAAATGTATATAGTTTTGAATTTGACGGAGTTGATGAAAAAATAGAATTAAATAATCAATCTTTCGGAATATCTTCTGCAATTTCCGTTAGTGCCTGGGTAAGAGTTCCATCTGGTGAGGGGGCTTCTGACTTTAACTTTAGACAGTTAATTAATGAAGATAGAGCATCTGGAAATTTAAGAAACTGGGGGATTAATTGGAGGGGAACATATCCTCACGTTACTGCTTTTGTAAGGGATAGCGGTAATGTAAATAATTCAGCTACTGCAACTTTCTCAATTAATGATGGTAATTGGCATCATATAATGTTAACTTATACAGGCGACACGTCAACTAATGGCTTAAAATTATTTATTGATTCACAACAAGAAGCACAAGCAACGTCCTCAAATGGTGGAATAACTAATTCAGATAATAGAATTATTCCTACTATTGGCGGTATATCACGATTAAATACGGAATCAAGTTTTAATATTCGAATGTTTACAGGTGATATAGACGAGGTAGCTATTTGGAATACTGACCAAAGCGCAAATGTAACTTCTATATATAACAGTGGAGTTCCTGGTAATATATCAAGTCTTTCTCCTTTACATTGGTACAGAATGGGAGAAGAGGCTACATTTAACAGTGGCACAGGAATTTGGACTTTGACTGATCAAGGCAGTGGGGGCAGTAACGCAGATAGTGTAAATATGGAGGAGGCAGATAGAAAATCAAATACACCTTAAAAATGGAAAACAATAGAACATATACAATTTTAAATATTTCAGATTTAGCAAATGTTAATTTTTCTCAAGTTGGTGAAACAAGCGCAGATACAGTAAGAAAATCAATTGATGAAACTCAATTTGTAATTAAATATAGTACAATTCCAACTTTTATTAGTGATGGAACAGTAACGCCGGTTAATGTTTTAACTTATACTGAGTGCCTAATTTTAATGGCTACAAATGAATGGAGCGAACCTATGCCAGAATGAAAACAATAAAAATCTTAAAAATGGAAAGTGAATCTTTGCTCATTGTTGTGAGCAGTTTAGTGGGTGCTTTAGGCATCAAGGAAATTTGGCAAATAATAAAACAGAAAATTGATATTAACGCTAAAAAAGAAGAACGTGTTGACAATGTTTTCGCTGAACAAATAGATACACTTACTAAAAAGATTGGAGAGCTTGAACATAAGATCGATGAGTTAATTACAGAGAATACTCATCTTAAAGTAAAGATTGTAAAAATGGAAGCTCGATTAATAGCAACAGCTAAAAAAAGAAACGACACTAAACGTTACAAAGATGAGAGAGATTAAAGAAATTCACATACACTGTTCAGCTACAAGAGAGGGACAAGCAATCACAGCAGATGAAATTAGAAAATGGCATTTAGCAAGAGGGTGGAGCGACATAGGTTATCACTATATAATAGGGCATCAACAAATAGAATTCGGTAGACCACTAGGAAGGATTCCAGCTTCAGCGAGGTCACATAATTCTAATGCTGCGGCTATATGTTACATTGGTGGTTTAGATAGTAACGGTAAACCAAAAGACACCAGAACAGAAAGACAAAAGGAGCTATTAATTAAAATGATTAAACAGCTTAAGCATATATATCCAAAAGCAGTAATAGTGGGGCATAGAGATTTGAGTCCTGATAGAGATGGTGATTCAAAAATTGAAAAGAGTGAGTGGCTCAAATCTTGTCCTTGTTTTCCAGCAGAAAAGTGGGGTTTTGAATTAGGGCTACAACCTAAAGGATATAAACCAAGAAGTGAAGAAGCTCAAAATTATTTAAATGAAAAAGCTAAAAGAAACAAAGCTAGGAAAACTTCTTAAGAATAAAGCTCCCAAAATTTTAGAAGTAGTAGGGGACTTACTGCCAGATAAAGGGGTTTTAGGGGTTTTAGGTAACTTAATCAAAAAAGATACTGAACTAACAGCAGAAGATAAAAAACTACTACACGATCAAGCAGTTGAATTCTATAAATTAGAAGTAGAAGATAGGGATTCCGCTAGAAGTCGTGAAGTTGAAATTGCAAAAGTTAGAAAGTTTGATTTCATGTTCACCTTAACTGGACTTGTGGGCCTAGGAACTTTTATATTTTTAGTTTATGCTATTGTTTATATACAAATACCAGAACATAACGAAAAGACATTCTACACTTTAATAGGTTTAGTTGAAGGAATTACTTTGAGTTTGTTTGGTTATTTCTACGGATCATCAAGGAAAAAATGAAGCCATATAATCAGCTATATTCTGATAAGGGAAGCCCAAAAATAAGGGTATCGGAAGAAGAATACAATATTATATATAATTATAGAGAAAAGAAAACAACTGAAAAACGAATTTTAGTTATTGGTGATTTACATTGTCCTTTTGACCTTGAAGAATATCACCAGCATTGTGTTCATACCTACCATAAATGGAATTGTAATCAAGTTATTTTAATTGGAGACTGTTTGGATAATCATTTTAGCTCATATCACGAAACCTCAAGCGATGGTTTGGGTGGTGCTGATGAATTAGAATTTGCAATTGATAGACTTAAAAGATATTATACTTCTTTTCCTAATGCTGATGTTGTAATTGGCAACCATGATAGAATGATAATGCGAAAAGCTCAAACTTCAGCTATTCCTACCAAGTGGATAAAAGCTTATAAAGATGTGTTAGAAGTGCCAAATTGGAATTTCACAGAACGTGTTGAATATGACAATGTTCAATATATACATGGTGAAGCTGGAACAGCAAGAACTAAAAGCAAGGCAGATATGCAAAGCACGGTTCAGGGCCATTTACACACTCAAGCTTATTGTGAATATACAGTTGGAAGAAATTTTAAAATCTTTGGAATGCAGATTGGTTGCGGAATAGATTTTAGTTCCTATGCTATGGCTTACGCTAAAGCTGGCAAAAAACCAGCTATTGGTTGTGGAGTTATAATTGGTGGCCATACTGCAATAAATTGCATGATGGACTTGTGAAACTTGCCACTATAGATGCCACTATAAAAACAAAAAAGCCGTAACTATCTATTGATAAGTAAGTTACAGCTTATGGTTGCAGAGAGAGAGGGACTAACACCTTTTGACACTTATTTCTGATAAATACGAAAACAAGGTTAAAATACAGATATAATTTTTATATTATTGTATATGATTTCCGATAAATAGGAAAATGAATACCTAAAAACTTGCCACTATATTTGCCACCTTGCATTACTTTTTAAATAAACCCAACAGCAAAATATCACCAATTAGATTAAGATATTATATTAAATCTGAAAAAAAGATATTTAATTATTCAACTGGTATTTCAATTGATCCTATAAACTGGAGCAAAGATAATAGGATGCCAAAACCCAAAACTGGTGCTGCTGGTTTTGAACTTAAACAAATTACTAATCAATTGAATAGAATTATAGAACAGTTACAAATTTCTATAAATGCAATAACTTTAGAAAATAAACAAGTCACAAGAAGTGAACTTAAAAAGCGTTTAGATGCTAAATTTAAGCTGGTAGCTGTTGATAATGATACTATCATATTTATTTTAGATAAATACATACATGAAAAGAAAACGCTTGGCAAGTATCAAAACAGAACTATTGAAAAATATATTACACTAAAAAACAAGCTAATTTCTTTTGATGCTGGTGCTAAAATAAGTGAGGTTAACAAAGATTTTATTATAGGTTTTTTAAATCATTTAAGGACTGTTTATTTATTAACTGATATTACTTTAAACAGAAATCTTGGGTTTTTCAAAACGTTTTTAAAATGGTGCAAAAATACTGGAATAGTTTTAGATGAAAGCTACAATCTAGTAACTGTAAAAACTAGAGATGCAGATCACGTTTCATTAACTAAAGAACAGGTTAAAACACTTTCTGAACTAAAACTTAATAAAACTTTAGATAAGTACAGGGATTTATTTTTGATAGGCTGCTATTCAGGGCAGCGGTTTAGTGATTACACGGTGTTTAAAAAAGCTGACTTAATAGATAATAGAATTGTAAAGAGAGCTGAAAAAACACAATACAAAAGTTATATTCCAATTTCTAAAAAGTTAAATGAACTGCTTGAAAAATGGGAGTGGAGACTGCCAGAAGTAAGCAATCAAAAGTTCAATAAAAATATAAAAGAAGTTTGTAAAATTGCTGGATTCAATCAAGATACAACAAGAACTACATTTAAAGGTAATAAGAAAATAGAGCTTATAAAACCCTTTTACGCTTGTGTTGGTTCACATACTGCAAGGAGAACTTTTATAACTCTTTCAGCTAATGCAAATGTTCCTGATCATATTATTATGGCCATTACAGGGATAAGAGATTCTAAGACTTTAAAAACTTACAAGAAATTTCAAGAACAAGAACTTGAAAAGTGGGTGAATACTGTTTTTTAAACTGTTGATTTACTAAATAATTCAACTCTTTCAAGTAAATATTTTTCGTAAACGTTTTTTCTCCAATCCTCAAGGATAATTATTTTTTCTTCATCTGTGTAATATTGATGTGTTTCTTCTAGGTGTAGGATTGTTTTAAATACGTCGTTCATAATTACTAATATAATAATTAGAACTTAAGTTTATTATGTTGTTATTAACTAAATGCAACAATGTTTTAACTAATTAAACAAAAAAAGGATATTAAATACCGTTCTTTTTCTTTTGTTTCTTCTTTACATCAAGACCTAAAACGACTTCAACTCCAAAAATTCTTGCAGACAGCTCATCAATTTTCTTTTCTAATCTTACAAATAATTGTTTTGCAAAAACGTCTTTATTTTTAATGATTTCGCTTATACCTTTTAATGTTTGTTTTGCTGTGACTGTTATTTCATCTTCACTAGATGCTGTTGCTAAAAACATATTACCATAGCCAGTAACAAGCCATTCACGATTAACCTGGGGGAATCTATTACATATTTTTTCTATTGTAGATGCTGAAGGTTTTCCACCTCTTTTAATGATACTATAAATGGTTGTTCCTTGTGAGTAACCACATTCAATTGCAAATGATCTAGGATTTAAATTAAGCTGATTTATCAAGTCAACTATTCTTTGGGCATGAGTAGACATGTAAATTTTGTTTAAGGGTTACGTTAATGTATAAATTTAATACGATAAAAACACTAAATATTTAATAATTCGTTGATTTTGTTAGTTTTTTTTAAATAGTTAACAGGTGTAAATATTGTTTTTGCGTACATTTATTACATATTTTTAGTATATATTGTTTTTATTATTATTATTTTGCGTATGTTTGTATAAAATAAATACGCAAAATGTATAATTCAAATATTAAAAATCTCTACAACGAAATTAACAATAAAAAAGAGCTTACGCTTTTAGTAGCTGATCATTTTTCCCTCAATCCATTGTCAGTAAGAAATAATTGGTTTGGTGGTTTCTACCAAGTACCTATTAAACACCAAGACAAATTAATAAGAATCATGCAAAATTTCATCAAAGTAGAATCTAAAACCCTAACAATATGAACACTCAAGAAATAGAACAAGCTGTATTTCAGGCACTCCAAAAGTATAACGAACTAAACAAGTTTTATACAGTTTCTGAAGCAGCAGCACACCACAGAATCACTTCAAGAACCATGCTTAACTGGATTCATCAAGGCAAAATAAAAGTTTCAAGTCCTTCAATTGGAGTTTACAGAATTTCAGCTAAAGACCTAAATAATATAACATGAATAAAACTGAACAACTAAGAACGCTTTATCAAGAATGTAATCTTACTAAGGAAGACGTACACAAGCATCAGTTCTACACAATAATAACTAGAACTGGCATTGAAAAAATAATGTTTGCTAAAGGCATTAAAATCACATATCAAGAAATAACAGTCAATCAAGGTTATTGCGCTGTAAAAGCAATAGCAACTCTTAATGATGAAACCATTGAAACTTATGGTTCTGCATCGGTTGAAACCTCACACAACAAATATTACTTAGAAATGGCTGAAAAGCGCGCAATGAGTAGAGCAATATTAAAACTAACTAAAGGCTATTCTTTCGGAGTTTATGGAGAAGATGAAGCAGACGCATTTAAAAAATAAAACGATGACAATTTTTGAACATATAGAGTGTATTAAAAACCAATGCGAGCTTCTACTCAAAGAACTAGAAGAAGGCAAATCGCCGCAAGATAATTGGCTTGACATAAACATGAAACAAGACTTAGAAAACCTTAACAATATAACCCTTAAAAAAAACAACAATGGCAGCAAGTAAAAAAACATATCAAGATATAACAGAAAAAGATTTAGCAGAATATCAAGAAAATAAATTCCAAGAATATATGGAAGAAGAACAAGAATGGGATGACTTTATTTATTCAACTAATGAATGGGATAGAACTGTGCAACAGCAAGAAAATATAGTATGTGAGCTTTTAGATAAAGCAGAAGAAGGATCAGAACTAGAAGCGTATTGCACACTTAAACAAATTAAAAAGCTTCTTGATGAAGCGATAAAACAAGTAGAACCAGAAGCACTTTCTAAATGTGAGCTTGAAGCTCCTGACAATTCAGCATTTAAAAAAGCTGGATTTGAAATCCAAAAAAGAAACGGTGGTAAAATCATTGACTTTTCAAACGTGCCAGAAGTAGCAGAAAAAGAAAGCGAATTAAAGAAGTTTAAAGAGATTCTTAAGCATGCATTAACAGGAGTTGAGAAAGGCGCAACAATGCTTTCAGAAGGACAAATGGTCCTCTCTGATGGTGAGCTTGTCAACTTGCCACAATGGAAGTATAAAAAAGATTCGATAGTAGTAAAAAAACTTTAATCAAATAAGGGGGCGGATGAGCAAGCACTTAAACCCCCCTTTAAAATTTACATAATGAATACACAAACACACACTGCAACCGACATAGTTTTAAAAGCTATTGACAAAATTATACTACACAAAAGAGATAAGCACTCTTATAAAAATGAACAGGACTTAGTATCAATAATAGAATCAATATCAAGTGTTACTGGTGCGGATATTACAGAGAGAACCAATATAAGAATAGTTGCTGATGCTGTTAAAATTTACTCTTACATGGCTAGAGAATATACTAATAACACTTGCAAAAATATTGGGCTGGCAATAAACAGGAATCACAGCACAATTTCTGCTTCTTGTAAAAACTATCAAAGCTTATATAAATACGATGACAATTTTAGAGAATTAGCTGACCAATGTTTAAGCAAACACTTTTCTGAAAATGGCCAATCGCAGCCAAAAGAAATTGAAATTGAAAGGATAAATAGTCTCCTTTTAAAATGTAGTATTCACCTACTGGTTAAGATTAAAAACTACATCAACAGACAAATTGAAAACAATGGCTAAAGAAAAGAAATCATTTATACTATATACAGATATTAAATCTACTGTTGACAAGCTTTCTGATGAATACGCTGGAAGGCTTTTAAAACACATATTAGCCTATGTAAACGATGAAAACCCTACAACAGATGACTTACTTCTTGAAATAGCTTTTGAGCCTATTAAACAACAATTTAAAAGAGATTTACTAAAGTGGGAAGACATAAAAAACAAAAGGTCAGATGCTGGCAAAGCAAGTGCAGAAAAAAGAAAGCAACAAAAGCAACAAGTGTCAACACATGTTAACAAACGTCAACAAACGCCAACAAATCCAACTGTAAGTGTTAATGATAATGTAAGTGTTAATGATAATGTTAGTGTAATTAATAATAAAAGAAAAAAAGATAAAAAAGAAATTTTAGTATATCCTTTTGATACTCCAACTTTTAAAGCTGCTGTTTCTATTTGGAAGCAATACAAAGCAGACCAGCACAAGTTTAAGTACAAATCATTTACAAGTGAACAAGCCTTGCTTAAACAACTCGGAAAAGATTACACCACAGAAATTGATGCAATAGAAGCAATTGAATATTCAATGGCTAACGGCTACAAAGGAATTTATAAACCACAACCCAAAAACAATAAAAATGAAAACAGCAGACAAGTCTCTTATTCCCAAGAATTCAAGCAGCAGCTTTATAACGAACTTAACGAATCTTGACAATAAGATCACAAGAATGGAAGACTGTATAAGTTCAAACACTCCTACACTAGCAAGGTTAAGAAAAGAAAAAGGAGAAAAAAAAACAGTCTTAAAAATATGTCAAGAGCTAATCACTTTAAATGAGATGCTAAACTTAAGAAGGCCAATGACAGAAAACCAAATCAAATTCACAGCACAAATGATTCTTGATGAGTTTTACAATTTAAATATAGCAGACATAACACTAGTGTTTAGAAACATTTTAACTGGTAAATGTGGTTCACTTTATGAATCATTAAACACACCAAAAATATTGACATTCTTTAGAGAGTATTTAAACCAAAGAATGAAAATGGGAGCTGAAATCTCAAAAAGAGAACATCAAGAACATAAACAATTTTAAACCAATAAATAAATAAAAAACAATGAGTACAATTATAACAGGAACAGTAAAGAAAATAAACAAAGTACAAACCTTTACAAACGAAAAAACACAAAAGGAATTTAAAAAGTGTGAAGTAATTATTGACCAGAACAAAGATTATAAGTCAACACTTTGTATAGAATTTCACCAAGATAGGATTGATTTAACTAAGGAGTTAACACTCGAACACGTTTACGAATTTCACATTAATGCAAGTTCTAATGAATGGAAAGAAAAATATTATACAAGTGTTGACTGTTGGAGAATCCAAAAGCTTGATCAA
>Ga0181410_1001413_pt1 | contig 10209 bp, 7 predicted proteins | sample 33SPOviralmetaG_FD_130112 | JGI IMG/M metagenome (GOLD analysis project Ga0181410, IMG submission 130112) | Marine viral communities from the oligotrophic San Pedro Time Series (SPOT) site, San Pedro Channel, CA, USA - 33 SPOT_SRF_2012-06-20 | ecosystem: Environmental > Aquatic > Marine > Strait... | reverse complement strand
CCGTCTGCACTAGAGTTGATGTATATAGCTGTGTCACGGAATTGTACTTTTTCTGTGGACGCTACAAGTATATCATCAGAGAACTCAAAGTAGTCCTCATCTTCCATCCACTTCAATACACCGTCAGATGTTTCACCATCAAAGGTTACTGTTATATCTGTTCCTGCTGTTCCTGCACCAAAGGTAAGTGTATTACCTAGTAGTTTCGTAATAGCACCACCTTCATTGGCAGTACCATCGTGTGTGTGTCCTGTTGATGCTTGAAAGGCTGCTAATAACTGATTAAATTCGTCATTAGTGTGAGAAGCCGTAATAACGTCACCATCAGTGTATGAAGACTGGCTTGTGTATGTTGCTCCCATTTATCTTCTAGCTCCTACTTGATATTCTAACTGAAATCCCTTTAGCGAGTATGGTGCTGTTTCCCCACCATCGTTTACTCTTAATGCTACAGCGAATCCTGATCCTTCTACTGATTGTCTAAACAAAGGTCTTGATGCTCCCCCATATGTACCTGTTACACTAGACCCTGAACCATATGTTGTTGTTCCATATATAGCTGCTACATCTTCTGAGTCAAGTGGATAGGCAGCAGGTCTTGGGGCATTTTTATCTTCATAATCATATCTAACAAACAAGTCTGCATCTATTGATGACTCTGGCTCATAGTTTACAATAACACGTTGCATGTGTTTACGTAATCCTACATCACCAAATGTTAAATCAGGACTTCTGTATTTAGCATTTATTTGTGTTCCGTCAAATGTATTGCCCTGCTCTTGCCTGTAGATAAAGCCATTTGCGTAATCACCATGTAAAACTATAACATTACCTGATGATACAAATGTATCTGTCGCTGATGGTTTTATACCTTTTGTCTTAGAAAACTCAAAAGACTGTCCTTTTAAAACACATATAATACCTTGTGTAGATCCTTTTGCTTGACTTGCCTTAGTAAAAAATATTCTGTACTGGGTCTTATCTGGTATCACTAAACTTTCAAATTCACCTGCTTCAGCTAAGTTATCATCAAATAAAGACTGAACATTCGCACTAATTGTACCAAGTTCAACGTCACCAATTCTTGCTGTACCTGCAACCGTTCTTAAACCATCAGGACCTAAAAATATTAAGTCTCCTGCAAATTCCTGTATTGTGTCTCCGTTTATACAACCAATGTCTCTCGTTACAGCAGATATGGCAAAGTCACTAGAACTACTGCCACTCAGTTTAAATATTCTGTTTTCACAAAAAATAAATAAATTATCACGGAAAACTTTTAGACCTGTTATGGTGTCATCTACTTTTATACTTCCTGCACCTTGACCACTGCTAAAAGCATCTTCGTCAAAAGGCTGACTAAACACCAGTGTTTGTGGTGTAGTAGACTTACCTGCATAAAACATGTGACTTTTAAATGCTGTCACAAATTTAGAACCTGCTACGTCACTGTTACTTACATCTGTTGCCGACATTGCTGTGTTAAAAAATGTCGGAGCATTTGTTCCATCTACTACTATTAATTTACTGTTACCGTCAAAGTTGTAGCGTTCAAAATTATACTTACCTGCACTTGTCCTACCAGTATCTCTTTCTGTCCAACTTGATCCTGCAGGAGATGCCGTAAATATTTTTTCTCCTCTAGCTGCTACAACCAAATCACCAAATGTAGCAACCATTAATACTTTTTCACTGGTATCACTGGTATGTGGTACAACAGCACTTACATACTTACTAAATCCGTTTATCCTTCTGTAGCCACCTTCTATGTCAGGCTCAAAGTTTTCTAGCTCTAATGCCTCTCCGGGTTGCATCATAAAGGTAGAACGGTTTAAAACTAATCCTCCTGCACAGTTAAAAGCTGAAGGTTGTGATTGTGATAAATCAGGCATACTATACTACTCTTGGGTTTAAATCCAATACGTTTGTTGGTGTTCTTGGTATAAATGTAGAACGTAGATACTCGTATTTGTTTACTAATAGGGTCTGCATATTCTTAATACCTTGCTCGTATCGTGCAAAGTTTAGCTGATACTGTGCTGTCTCACCTCTATACTGATACACGAAAGCTGTAGCTCCATCTACTATCACTGCATCAAAACGTGCAGGAATACTTGTTGTGTCACCGTGTGCTGATAGATCTGTTGGAAAAGTGTAGTAGTCAAACTTTATAGAATATGACTTAGTAGGAAAAGGGTATAAAAGATAATTGTTGTCTGGAGATCTAACCACATATCTAGGGATTCCTCCTTCTTCAAATTGTGCAACTTGCACTCCACTAGCATGAGCAGATGCTGTTGTTCCACTTGCTCCACGAGTAACCCCTGTAAGTGTTGTAGAGCTACCTACTGCTGTGTAGGTCATTATTTCGTTACCTACATGTACTGTTCCTGCACTGTCAAAGTCTGTAGTGCTTGCTACAGTTAGTGTTGTTACAGAGTCTGTATGAGTTTGACTTAGTGTTGTAGTAACTACTTCATCTTCTTGTGTTATATAATTATTTACATAATCATTGTACTGCAAGATGCCCAGTCTATATCCACTGTTACCCAAGTCAGAATCTTTTATCAGTCTAAATGTATTGTAGTCTACATGCTTAGTTGATGTTGGTAAACTATATCTAACCGTACCTGCTGTAAGAGTCTTTGTTTCTGTTGCATGATTAAATGGATATGTAAACTCTTTTTGATTTATATATCGTATAGATTCATTAACAGCATTTTGTGCTTGCACTTGTATACCTCTGGCACTACTAAAGTTAGAAGAAGTTAGCTGTACTTCGTTTAGTCTTGCTAGTGTATTATTAGTTAGGTTCAGATATGTTCCAGACATTGTATCCTCTTAGGATTGTTTTGTCATATCTAGTATGATGTTGTATGTGTCCGTGTTAGAGTGTCCGACAGTTGTAATCATAATGTCACCTGTTTTACCAGATCCTGAATTATTCTGTAATCCACCGAATGTTGAAAAGTCAATATCTCCTGTAGTATCTAACAGCTTGTAGGCTTCTACATCTGTAGATGCGTCCCAAAGTAGTTGTACTTTCATTCCATCAAGTGTGTAATATATTCTGTCTATTGTTACACCTGTGCATGTAGCAGCCTTTTCACCTGCAGTAAATGCACTTACATCTACTTTCTTAACGGCACTCTCTCCTGAACCGTCACTTACGTTGGTGAACTTCATAACTAATCTGTAAGGTGTATTTAATATTGTCTGCGATGTGACTGTATCTGCCATTGTTATTCCTTTATGTTAAAATAGAGGGCAAGTCAATCCTGTTACACTTGCCCCCTAAGTTTTAGTTTTAGGCGAGTTGATCCCTGCCCACTTCGTCAGCTTCCATCTCACCGATGTCACTAACGTCCATTAGGACAGCATACACTCTGATTTCACCTGCTGAGAAGGATGCTCCTCCCCCTGCGAGTGTTAAATCCAAAGTGTCTGCAGAAGTAATAACTACTTCACCTGCAGGAGTGGCACATGGAGCATAAGCCCCATCGGATGCACCATCAATATCAAATGCTGCAACATACTCGTTGTCATCCACAGCAGTTCCAAGAATGGCTGTTGCGTCAGTACCAGTATTTTGCGTTGCACTTTTAGTTACCTGAAAGCCTGCAGCCATAATTTTGGTGTTAGCAGGTACAGTAAGAACCTGTACTACATCACCATTAGGATTAATGCTGTTAGCTGTTAGGTCAACTATTTGTTGCACATAATATGGTTGTCTTCCACGAGAAGAAGAACCATGAGTATTTGCAAGAGTTGCTGTAATTGTAGCCATGATTTACCTCCCTTAGAATTTAGATACATATATAGCACGAGTAAGTGCTTCAGGTCGTAATACCTTACGTCCATAGAGATGCATACCTCTGACGATGTCAGCAAAGCTGTCAGGGTCACGATATGTCTCTGTTTTGTTGATTTGCTCTGCAGTGGCTACTGCTGAACCATGTCCTGCAACAAGTACCCCAAAGTGGCTTGATCCAGTAGCAGTTGCTCCTGTAGGACCATTACCAATTTCAGGTAAGTTGTTTGACATGAATACTTTGAAGCCATGCAAGTTGCTGAAGATCATCCCATTTTTGAGTTCGTCCTTTGAAGATACAAAGTCACCATTCATAATTCTGGAGTCTTCATCTTTTAGCAATTCAGCAAAGACTGGGTCGATTACAAGCCATCTTCCCTCTTTATCAACGTGCTGTTGATCAAGCTTTCGCCCCATTCTGTTGATAACAGCTAGAGGTGTAGCATGTGCAGTTGTTGTATTAACACCGTCACCCATACCTCTTGGCTGAACAACAATAGAGTTGCCTGAAGTACCACCGTTGAAGTCTTCAGCATCTACCTGCATAGATGCAAGTAGCTCGTCTGTAGAAGCAGTTGATACAGCTACAGAACCTGATACAGCATCGTTTACTGTGTCTGGTCTTGCATGTAATGAAGACTGCTTATACCCTGAGAGGTAGCCTAGAACTTCCTGATCGTATTGATCTGAAAGTCTATAAGCTGCTCTGTCAGTAGCTAAAGATTGGAAGTTGACATGTGAATGAGCTTCCTCAATGTCATCGACTTTAAATGCAAAGTAGTTTGCTTTGTCAACGACTAGAGAAAAGTCCTCATCGTCCAAGTCCTGAGGTGTGATTGTTGTGCCACGAGCATACTCTTTTACAGTAATCTCAGGCTCTTTGATAATTTTAACGGTATCACCCATCTGACTAATCTCACCAAAATAATCAGAGTTTGTGATGCCTTCCACAACAGATGACTTACGGAAAGCAAGCTGTACCTGTTTGGAATAGATTACTGGCGAAAAGTTACCATTAGGTAAATTGCCGTAACCTGCAGCGGTTGAAAAAGCCATAGTTAATCCTCCTTACTTTTTCAGGGTCACAGATACAAATTACAATTACAGATTAGGGGCTAATTTAGTTCTAGGTGCAGATGTACACTCTGGGCTAGTTAAACTAGGTTGTTCTCATCGCATTGTCGTTTGTGATGTAATATACATATAGGTAATCCATAAAGGGGCTATCTGTATATTTATGTACTATACATAGTTATATGCATATATTCTTAAATGTCAAACTTTTTTATCTAGCAGAACCTGATAAATCATAGATAAACTTACCTGTGCGTATAGCTTCCATAACTTCATCGGCTCTTTTTTCATATTCTTGGGATGACATCTTTTGTACTTGAGATTCTCTTAAATATGTAGACTCCTCGTTAGTCTGAGGTTTAGTTCGTGTTGACTTTGGATTTGTAGCTAATGCTGCGTCCTTTGAACTTGTTTTCTTTTTGCCAATATTTCTATCAGCTTTGTAAAGATCAATAGCTCGTGCTGCAGATTTAGCATCGTCATCATTTTCATACAAAGCTTTTTGCACCCACTGTGGTTGCTCTTCTGCCCAGTTATGAAAGTCATCATCTTCACGAATGTCCACAAAGTCAGGATGAATCTTTAGTAGTTCTACTTCAGCTTTCTCCTTCGTAGCTGATTCCTGCATCTCATTTATTTTTTGAATTCTGTCCTCTAGCTCTTTTGATTGCTCTTTGGATTTTTTAATAGCTATAGTTTCTACTATACCTGCTACATCAGGATATTCTTTTGCCCATGCTTCGATGTCCTCGTCTGACTTTGGAAGCTTTATTTGTTTTTTAGTTGCACTGTCAAGCTGTTCTCTTAGTTGATTTATCTGCTCCTGCAGATCAGCTTCTTTCTGTTGAGTATGTCTTCTAAGATCACCATAGCGTTTCTTAAAAGTTTTTTCCTCTGCAGAGGTTGGCTCTGGCTCTTCCTGAACTTCTTCGGTTACCTCTCCTTTATTTTCTGCAATGAGTTTATCTAACTCTTCTTGATCCTTTTGAATTTTGTCATCTCTTGAATATTTACGAGATGCTAATGCCATTACTTTTTTTGGTGTTGCATCTTTCACCATTACTTCTGCTTCTGCCATATTACTTACCTTTCGTTAGGGCTAACTGTATGCCATGTTAGATGGGGAGTTAGGTAGCCAACATATTGTGAACTTATTTTTTAGAAGCTAGTCCACCCTTCTTCATTCGTTTGGGTTTAACTTTGGGTTTAGCTAAACCACCTTTCTTTAATCTTTGGGGCTTCATAGGTTTGGTGGGTACACCACCTACATAGAATGTGCCACCTTTAGCACCCCCTAAAAAGTTACCTTGACTATCAAAGCCTGTAAATTCTTGTTGCTGTCTGTCAAATCTTTCTTGTACACCCATAGGACCAAAGCCACGAGACTGTCTTTCCCTATCTTCTTGATCTAATTTTTGTCGTATGTTTTCTTGTTCTTGTACATTTTGTCGTATATTTTTTTGTTGTTGTTCTGTAAGATTTGAAACATTACCTTTGTCATCTCTTTGTACACCTAATAGAAAATCATCAACTCTAGTCTGTCCAAATTTAGATGGTCTGTCTAAGCCTACATCAGGAAATCTTTCTCCTCGTCTAGGCAGTATGCCTGTTCTAGGTTGATCAGCTTTTCTTGTTCTTTTTTTAGTTGTTTGAGTTTTATTCTCTGTTGGTTTTTCTTTAAAACTACTCATATCGGGTAATAAGGGTAATGCAGATCGTCCTTTGCCTAATGGATTGGCTAACTCTAAGTTTTTTGTATCTAGAAGTTCTCCTCTACTTTCTCCAAACTCACCAAACTCTAGGTCCGCTAATCTTTTACCTCCTGCTATCAGCCTATCTGTTTCTTCTACCTCTGCTCTATCTGCAGTAACAGAACGATCAAGAGGACTTTTTCCTAATTGACTATAACTTCTTTGTTCATAAGGAACTTCTGCTTGAAATGCATCTGCTTGTGTAACACCTAATGTTTGTGGTAGGTTATATTTTTCATACTCTCCTGTTTGTTGATTTTTAAATCCGTATGACTGACCTATCTCGTCTAAACGATCTGAAGATGTATAAGTTCTATAGTTTTTTATTGATGCAGGAAGAAATTGTGTTTCAGGCTCAGACAAATCTATATCCATATTTTCTTTAATAGCATTTATATCAAATAAAATATTATCAGATGATAAATTTTTATCTTGTGAAGATGCTGATGATGTATTAGTTACAGTAGAAACATCTCCTTTGTTTATGGCATTAGTAAGAGTATTTACTTTAGCTGTATCTCCTTTTGCTACTTTGCCTATTAGTTTGCTCAAAAAACTTTTAGGACCTGTGCCTTTTTCTATAGCTCTTTTTTGAAAAGCTTTTAATTTATCTAAAAGATCTCCAGATATTTCACCATTCTTTACCATCTCAGCTATCTTGGCTTCTGTGGCTTGTAAACTATTTGGTCCTTTAGTCTGGGCAAACTGTTGCATTGTAGCTATTCCCAAAGCAGGTACTCCACCAAATAGCATACCTACACCCACACTTAAAAATCTATTCAAGGGACTTGAGAATGAACCGTAGTAATCTACTAATTGATTTGAATCTAAATTATCAATATTAAAGTTTGCAGTTCCTTGATCTTTAAATGGGTTTAGGTTAGGATTTAACTGACTATAAGGTGTAGCACTAGGGCTGTCATCATTACCACCGTCTGAAATACTTGTTACCGTAGTGTTTGTTGGTGTAGGAGCAGAGCTATCTAATTCAAATCCTTCAGGTATAGCCATCTGTGGTTCATCCCCTATAAATGGAATGTACTTCACTACGCCATCAGCATTAACATACCTACGCATAGTTATTGTTCCATACACAGTATTTAATAGGGCATCTTCTATTTCTTTTTTATCCTCATCTCCTATGGTAGGTGTTTCACCACCAGTAGGTCTTTGAAAACGTGGATCATCTAAAAGCCCTCCTGTCTGCATCTTTTTTACATCAGGATCATCTTTTTCTTCTTCCTCACTATCGTCATCAGATCCTATAACTATAAGATCTGCCATACCAAAAGGCATATCGTCAGGTATCTCTGCTTCTTCAGGATTACCCATCTGCCCCATCTTTTCCATCATCTTCAAGCCTTGCTTGGCATCCTGACGCAACTTCATAAGTGTTTCAAGTCCAACATATCGCACAACGTCAGCAGGAAAAACAAACTCACCCTCACTAATCAAGATAGGTATATCATCAGCTACTTCTTTTTGCAAAGACCCTGACGGTACTTCATTACCTGATTCAGGTTCTACTGTACCACCTTCATCACGTAAGCCACCTTCATTGAAGAGTTCCATTTGTTCTTTCATAGTTTAGCCCTTTCCGTTAGCATTCACTGCATCCCTTAGTTGTCGCAATCGTCTTAGCATCAATATAGCACCCTGAGATCTATGCAGTATAACTAGATCATTTGTCTGCTCCATAACTGCGTGGTTCTGTGCTATAAGATAATTTACGTAATCACTGAAGCTGTCCCACTGGTCCTTGTTGTTGACTAGGGGCTTGAGTTTGCTGAGTAGCTTGTCCTGTAGGTTGTTGATTTGGTTGTTGTTGTCCATTTCCTGTAAATCCTTGTTCCTGTGGTAAAGGCACTTGTCCTGTACCTATCGTTGCACCACCTGCTCCTGTGGGATCTTGTGCGTCTGCTCCTGCAGGGGGCTTGGGTGCTTCAGGGGGTTGCTGAAACTTTTTCATGATCTCTGCTTGTAAGGCAGCTTCATCCATATTGTTAGTTACTTTGTCGGGGTCTAAGTCGAGTGACTTAGCTATTTCTCTTATTACGTATTGAAACTTTGCAAAAGGAGCAAGAGCTTGATTACTTGATATCTGTAAGAACTGCATGAGTCTCTGACTACGCACTTCGTTTGCCATCAAGCTTTCTGTACCACGAGCTTTTACTTCTAAGTCTCCTTTAGTATTCTTATCAAAGTCAAACTGCATATTAAATCTAAACAACCCTTCACCTAGTGGTCTTAGTAAATAGTCATCTACATTCTTTATAACATTCTTTACACCACCACTTGCTGCGTTCATCAACATAGATATACCTGATGCAGTTCGTCCTACACCTGATACACCAGTTTGTCCATGAGAAAAGCTTGGCAGTCCTGTGCTTTCATCTGCAAGCACTCTGGCTTTGTCAAACAGTTGCATGTTCTCGTTGGCTACGTTTGGAAACTTTGTACCAAAGATAGCTTGTCCGGGAGCACCCCCTTGTCTTCTAAATATTTTTCCGGGATACACACTCAGGTCTTGTCCGGGAACTAGGTTTGTTTCATCTATCTCTATAAGCAGATTACCTGACATTACAGCATTGTCCACAGCCATTCGCATAAAACCATTCATCAATGTCTGTGTATCGTCCATATTCTCTGCAATACCTACACCAAAGAAGCTATATGGATTTAGTTCATATGGAGCAGCCATGTATGGTATCTTTGCAGGTTTGAATGGGTTAAGCACCATTCGTATAACTTTATTATTACATATCCATGCATTTATCTGCACTTCGTCAAAGTCATCTAACTCTGGGGGTATTTCTATTTGTTGATCTCTTAACATACTTACATCTGCTGTACCCCAATACTCTAATACTTCAAATCGTGCTATAGCATGTTCAGGAGAATAGTCAGATAGATCGTCTTCCCAGTATTCTTTATTATAATTTTCTCCCATAGCTATAGCGTCATCTATAACCTGAGATCTAAAGTGTGGTCGTTTCTTTAATGCACGTAGTTGTGTACGAGAAAGCTTATGTCTCTCTATTACATACTGTGCTTCGTCCATGTTGTTTGCATCTGGATCAGGAAAGAAGTTCCATACTGATACGTGTGAAACTTGTGGCACTGTTTTAAATACAGGAGAGTATTGTCCCCCTTCATCCCAGTTTGGGTATTCTTTGTCTACAGCAAAAGGTCCTTTCATCACACCTGTACCAAACAAAGCCATCTCAAAGGCTGTGCTTCGTAAATGTTTATTAGCATTAGACTCCTCTAGCTGATCGTGTATCTGCTTCTGCATATGCTTTGCAGCTATAGTAGCAGGACTGAACGTAACAGCCGTAGGTGTTTTGCCCACACCCTCTCGTAGGTTATCTACATCATCAAACTTGCCTTCTAGAGGTCCTAGTTTTTCTGATAGGCTTTCTTTAGTAGCTCCTGCAGGTAAGTCTTTACCGTCCCCTGCAAAGCCATAGGGATTCTCTAAGTCATCGAGTCTTTCTCTAATATTCTCTGGCTCTTTTGGATCAAAGCTTACGTCAGCAACTACTCCGTCTGGTAGCTCTGTAGGATCTACTG
>Ga0181410_1001405_pt1 | contig 10230 bp, 2 predicted proteins | sample 33SPOviralmetaG_FD_130112 | JGI IMG/M metagenome (GOLD analysis project Ga0181410, IMG submission 130112) | Marine viral communities from the oligotrophic San Pedro Time Series (SPOT) site, San Pedro Channel, CA, USA - 33 SPOT_SRF_2012-06-20 | ecosystem: Environmental > Aquatic > Marine > Strait... | reverse complement strand
GGGCGCTTATGGACAGATTACTCCTGTTGAGTCAGGTACTACGGGCGTGCGAATCAGTGGAAATGGTAGCGGCACTCTGAGGCTTGCTTCAGGCGGTGTTGATGCCATGTATATTATAGATGGCGGTAAAGTTGGTATAGGTACTGCAGCTCCTGGCGATTATTACGCAGATAATTTAGTAGTTGCTTGCGCAGATGATGGCGGATTGACATTAGCTTCAAGTGCTACAACACATAAAGCCTTCTTAGCTTGGGCAGACGGAACTTCAGGTTCTGCAGCTTATCAAGGTTATTTAGCATACGATCACAACAACAGCTCATTACAAGTTGCTACAGCTGGTTCAGAGCGTATGCGTATTGATGCTTCTGGTAATTTCCTAGTTGGTAAAACCGCATCAGGTATTGCAAATGTTGGTGTGGAAGCTAGAGGAAATGGCTTATTGTTTGCAACAGCAGATGGAGCATCAGCAGTACATATTAATCGTTTAAATTCTGACGGTGAGCTTTTAGAGTTCAAAAAAGATGGATCAGTATTTGGAGATATACGTGCTAGTAATTCTACCTCCTTTACATTGAACGCAAGAAATACAGGAAATATGATTTTCCAAACTGGTAGTACCGAACGAATGCGACTTAACAGTTCAGGTTTATCTATCGGAATTGCTGCTTCTCCAATTGCCAAACTTACTCTACCTCTTGAAGAGGCAAATGCGTTTAAAATAGCATTTAAAGCCGCAAGTGGTACTGGTCATGCAGGTATTTCAACTGTTGATCAATCTGGTGCGGGTTTGTTTATTGGGGCAAATGCTTACGTTAATTCAGGCGGTTCTATTATTTATGGACGATCAGATCATCCTTCTTCTGGAATTTACTTTGATGGTTGGAGTGGTGACGCAATGCGTTTTTATACTGGCGCATCAGGAAGTCCAGCGGAGCGTATGCGTCTTGATGCCTCTGGCAACTTGCTTGTGGGTAAGACTTCTGCTTCTTCAGGTGTTGCAGGGCATAAATTTAGTCCAACTGGAGCGCAAGAAAGCACTGTTAATGGTGGACTAGTTGCTTACTTTAATCGGCTGAGTAGTGATGGTGAAATCGTTAGATTTGATAAGGCAAATGCACAGGTAGGCTCGATTTTCAACTCTGGCACAACTATGGGCGTTGGCTCATTAGACACTGGTGTACTACTTGCTAACAACATTGACGCAATACTTCCGTGGAATGCATCAACAAATGCAGAAAGAGACAATGTTATTAATTTAGGTCGTTCTATAGGTAGATTCCATGACGCACACTTTGGCGGAACTGTGAATGTTGGAGAGAATCTCGTAGTCACCGGAAATCTTACAATCAACGGTACAACCACAACTCTGAATACTGCAACTCTGAATGTAGAAGATAAAAATATTACTCTAAACTATGGATCAGGCGATACATCAAGCACTGCAGATGGAGCAGGTATTACAATTCAAGATGCGGTAAATAGTAGCACAGACGCCACAATATTGTGGGATGCTAGTAATGATCGATTTGATTTTTCTCATGGTCTGACCTTACCTGACAATAAAAAACTTCTTCTTGGAACAGGAAAAGATGTTGAACTAGTCTTTGACGGGAGCTCTACTCTATTAAGAAATACTGCTGGTTCCACGGGAAATGCTATTTTTATTCAAGGCGGGACTGGAACAGGTGCTCCTATTTACTTGCAAGCAGTAAGTGGAACAAATGGAGTAAGAGTAGAAACCTCAGGAAAAGTAGCTTTATATCATGGAGCAAATGAAAGACTGTATACAACTTCAGGCGGAGTATCAGTTACGGGTGCGCTAAGTGTCTCAGGAAATCTAAGTACTGGCTTCTTTGAAATCGGAGATGATTCAACTACTACTACTGCGACAACTCAAGTTGCCATTGCCGCATTTGCAGCAAGTAGCGTAAGGTCTTGTAAGCTTCTCGTACAAGCTACAAACACTACTGACAGTACTTATCACTTTACAGAGGTATCAATCATACATGATGGAACAGATACTTATATGACAGAATATGGAAGTATGTTCACAGGAACTGCGGCTGAAGCTACATTTACTTCTGATATTTCAAGTGGGAGTGTAAGACTGCTTGCAACACCTGCAAGCACTGACTCAATAACTTTCAAAGTTGTTCGACAGATGATAACAGTGTAATCTATGAGGTTGGAAAAATAAACCTTGACAAAGTAGTTAAACTTTTTTATACTGTACCAAATTAAAATTTATTCGCTTTTAAAAAAGCAAGACAATGGGGAGAGTGAACCGTGTCTACAACACACCATGATTTTATAGTCAAACATGGCCTGTCTCTGGCCGACAATACAAAAATAAAAATAGGTAACAGTGATGATCTGCAGATTTATCATGATGGTAGCAATAGTTGGATACAAGACGCAGGTACAGGAATATTAGCACTTAAAACTGACGGTGTTGGAATCTCCATGCTTACATCAACAGGAGACACTCTGTTCCAAGCCAATAGAGATAGTGACGTAAAACTTTACTACGACAACGCCCAAAAACTAGCTACAACTTCCTCGGGTGTGACTGTAACGGGTACAATGATAAGCACAGGCAACGTATCGGTAGGTGGTTCAGCTTATACAACAAATGCAGACTTAAATCTATTAGGTGATGGTCTTGCTATAAAAAATGATAAAGCAGGAAGTAGTAATAACTGGTCTTATATACAAAATACCGACACTGGTAGCGCATCTAATCTGAGTTTTACGACAGGGTTGGGCGTGGCATTGACCCTCAATCACAACAAGTCTGCGAGTTTTGCTGCTAACGTCAACATAGGCTCCTCCCTTATGGTCGGAAGCACCACTGCGCCTACAACTAAATTTGAACTGAATTCAGGTGGTGCTAATTCTGTATACCAAACCTTTACTCGTTCAACTGGTGGCACTAATGAAAAATACTGGCAGATGGGAATTGGCACAAACCACAGATTTTCAATCGGCAGACAAGTAGATGCTAACAATAGTCTAAGCGAATATTTATCTATAGCCTCTAATGGCAACGCCACTTTCTCAGGTAGCTTAGACCTAGCCGCAAACACAAGTTTTCCTACCGCAGGATTTACATTACATACAAATGGATTTTTGTATACAAAATTGGGTAGCAATGGATTTATATTCTCTGCTCAAAATGGTACGGAAGCTATGCGTATCAATGCTGGTGGAACCCAATTAAACATACCAAACGCATCCCTTATGGTGGGAAGTACCACTGCGCCTAGTTCATTGTTACATATTAAAAGCACTACTACTGCAACTGCAACAATAGAAGCAGGGGGAGGTGGAGATGCAGTATTAGATTTAAAAGCCCCAGAAGCTAGTGGTGCTGAAAGTATTATTAGATTTAGTGATAGCGTTTCGGGCGTTGGTTTTATTACCTATGCTCAAAATGATGGTGGCAGTAACTTTATGCGTTTTGGCACTAACAGCGCAGAACGCATGAGAATAGCCTCATCAGGCAACGTTGGTATTGGTGTAAATCCTACTAATGCTAAATTAGAGGTTGTTTCTGCTTCTGGAGAAGTGTTTCGCGCTGATTCAGCTTCTGGCGCTTATCGTATAGTTGCAAACCAAACTGGCGTTAGTATGCAGGGAACTATTAGTATAGCTGGTAATGCAAACATAACAGGAACCCTCTCTCCCACAAACATCGCAATCACAAGCGGCACGGTCAAACTTGATGGTGATTTTCCAACAGGTTCACGAAACGTTGCTCTTGGAGATGAAGCACTTCAAAATGTATCAGGAAGTTATAATGTTGCAATTGGTTCAGAAAGTTTAAAACAACTAACTTCAGGAGGTAATAATACCGCCGTTGGTAGAGCTGCTGCTCAGCAAACTACAGGCAGTGACAATACAGCTATGGGTAACTTAGCTTTATACTCTAATACATCCGGTGGAAGCAACACTGCTGTTGGTAAAAGCGCACTTACTTCTAATACTACAGCAACAGGCAATACTGCTGTAGGAGAGCAAGCGGCATACTCAAACACAACAGGTGGAAATCTGGCTGCTTTTGGGCGTTATGCTCTTTATTCAAATACAACTGGTAATAGTAATACAGCAATAGGTTTTCAGTCTCTATTTGCGAACACTACAGGCGGAACTAATAGTGCAGTAGGTTATCAAGCTTTACACAATAATACAACTGCAAGTCATAATACAGCATTTGGCTGGAGAGCATTATTCACAAATACAACTGGTGATTTAAACGTAGCAATAGGTTATGAAGCTCTAGACGCAAGTACAACTGGTGATAGAAATGTGGCTGTTGGAACAAGTGCACTTACTGCACAAACTGCATCAGGTGATGTTTACAACACTGCAGTCGGGTATGCTACAGGTGCAGTATTAACAACAGGCACAAACAACACCCTTATCGGTGGTCTTGCGGGAGATGCAATAACAACAGGAGGCTATAATGTAGCTGTGGGATCGCATGCATTGAGTTCAAATACTACTGCTTCAGATGGTACAGCAGTAGGTTATAATTCTTTAGGCACCAATACTACAGGTACTCTTAATACAGGCACGGGTTTCTATACTTTAGCTCTTAATACAACAGGCGGTTCAAATACAGCCAGCGGTTATAAGGCTTTACAAAGTAATACTACTGCATCTAACAATACAGCACTTGGCGTTTTTGCTCTATCTGCAAACACTACGGGCGCTAACAACACAGCAGTAGGTCATGTAGCTTTAGATGCTAACACTACGGGTGCTCAAAATACTGGTATAGGAAGAAATGCTTTAGGGGCTAATACCACGGGATACAATAATACAGCAGTTGGTCATTCTTCTCTATCTGATAACACTACGGGTGCTGAAAATGTTGCATTAGGCTATCAATCTATTGCTCTGGCTACCACAGGAGGTTCAAATAGTGCAGTTGGGTATAATGCTTTATACAATGTAACAACTGGCTCTCACAACACAGCTCTTGGACATTCAGCAGGAATTAACGTAACTACGGGTACTTTTAACGTAGCAATTGGTAGAGAAGCTTTACGGGCTACTACTACAACTTCTGCAAACGTTGCAATTGGGTACAGCGCTTTAAGAAACAATACTAGTAGTAATAATGTTGCAGTTGGATATGACTCTCTGTATAATAATACATCGGGTGGAACAAATACAGCAGTAGGTTACGCATCTGCAAGAACAAACACAACTGGAGCCGGCCTTACGATAATGGGGTATGCCGCATTCTATAATAATACTTCAGGCGGTAGTAATGTAGGTATAGGTTTCCAAGCAGGCTATAATAATACTACAGGCACAGAACTGACATATGTAGGACACAACGCAGGGTTTAATAATACTACAGGTGCCTCAAATACCGGTATAGGAAGATTAGCTTTACACAATGTTACTACAGGGTCTTCAAATACTGGTATAGGCAAAAGCGCTTTGTTTGCAAACACCACAGGAGCAGATAATGTAGCAGTAGGACAAGGCTCATTATCAGCAAACACCACAGGAACAGGAAATATATCTGTGGGTAAAAATTCAATGTACAACAATACAACAGCTATAGATAACGTAGCGGTTGGTATGAATGCTTTGTTTAGGAATACTACAGGAACTGCAAATGTAGCTATGGGGCGTAATGCTTTACAAGAAAACACAACTGCAAGCAACAACACAGGAATTGGTTATTTAGCCTTAACAGTAAACACTACGGGTGCTAACAACACAGCAGTAGGCAGGCTTGCTATGGGAGTAAATACTACAGGCGCTGAAAATACTGGAATAGGTTTAAACGCTCTTTATTCCAATACTACCGGCGCTAGCAATGTAGCCCTAGGCAGGTCTGCTTTAGAAGCAAATACAACAGCTTCAAATAATGTAGCCATCGGTAGAAGTGCTATGGAGTTAAACACCACTGGCACTAACAACGTGTCTTTAGGTGCTTATTCCCTAGACGCAAACACTACAGGCTCTCAGAATACTGGACTTGGATATTTTTCTTTAAGTGGAAACACTACAGGCACAAGAAACGTAGCTGTTGGAAGAAGTTCTTTAGAAGTAAATACAACAGGCAACGATAACGTAGCAGTTGGTGAGCTTGCTTTGCTTGCTAATACTACGGCATCTTTTAATACAGCAGTTGGTAAATCAGCTTTAGCCGCAAACACTACAGGCACACACAACACTTCAGTTGGTAAAAACGCATTAGATAGTAATACTACGGCATCTTTTAATACAGCAGTTGGTTCTCAAGCAATGGATGTTAATACCACGGGAGCTAACAATGTTGCGGTTGGTTATGCGGCTTTAAATGTAAATACCACAGCGTCTAACAACATAGCACTAGGTTATTTTGCTTTAGGCGCAAACACCACAGGTTTTCAGAATGTAGCAGTTGGTGCAAATGCTTTAGACACAAACACTAGTGGTTCTGAAAACGTAGCACTTGGTTATAAGGCTTTACAAACTAACACTACTGCTGGTGCTAATACAGCTCTTGGTCATAGTGCCATGTATTACACTACTACAGGCGCTAATAATGTAGCCATCGGTCAAGGTAGTATGTATATCAATAGCACAGGTACACACAACGTAGCTATTGGTAATGCGTCTTTAGGTTTAAACACAACAGCTTCTTACAACACAGCAGTCGGTTATAAGTCCTTATACGCAAACACCACAGGTGGACAAAACACAGGTGTAGGTTATGAAACATTATTAGCTAATACAACAGCTGATTTTAATACGGCTATTGGCATGAGATCTTTACAAGCCAATACAACAGGCTCTCATAATACTGCTCTAGGAAATCAATCATTATACAACAATACGACTGCAAGTAATAACACGGCTGCTGGGTTTAATGCCTTAGTTGCAAATACTACAGGACAGACTAACACGGCTATGGGAGCGTATTCTCTCGCAAGTCAAACAACAGCTTCAAATAATGTTGCCATGGGCTATGCGGCAGGACATGATGTAACTGTAGGTACACAGAATGTATTTATGGGAGCATATGCAGGTGCAAATATTACATCGGCTCCAAGCAACACAGCAATTGGATATTATGCATTACAGACTGATACACAAGGCCGAGACACAGTAGCAATTGGTATAGGCGCGCTACAAACTCAAAACTTTACGTCTTCAACCTATAGTATGAATGTTGCAGTCGGTAATCATTCTGGTCAAGTACTAACCACAGGCCAGTATAATACTTTTGTGGGTGCAAGAACTGGCCACGCTCATACAACGGGGCATCGAAATACTTTTCTCGGTAATCATGCAGGATATTCCAATACTACAGGATCTTTTAATACCTTTGTAGGCGATGATGCTGGAATATATAATACTACAGGTGCTGACAATACTTATTTTGGTGCCAAAGCGGGTCAAGCAAATACTACTGGAGGTCAGAATGTAGGTATTGGAATGTATACATTAACCGGTAATACGACAGGAGGTAAATCTACTGCTCTTGGATATGGTGCTTTATATACTCAAAATAGTACGAATAGTGCAGACATGTTCAATACTGCTGTTGGAAATTCGGCAGGTAATCTAATAACTACAGGCGTTCAAAATACACTTATTGGTGGTCTAACAGGGAAGTCTACCACTACAGGAGGGGGTAATGTTGCTGTTGGCTATACAGCTATGGAAGACAATACTACTGGTACTGAAAATACTGCAATGGGTAGTTATGCTCTTAATGATAACAGTTCAGGAAGCGGAAACGTTGCAATTGGCCGAGAAAGTCTAGCAAATAATACAACCGCAAGCGATAACGTAGCAGTTGGTAAGCTAGCGATGTATACAAATACGACAGGTACTGAAAATACTGCAGTAGGTAGTCAGGCTCTTCGCTTGAATACTACCGCAAGTTATACTACAGGAATCGGTTTCTATGCTTTACGATCAAATACCACAGGTACACAAAATACGGCGCTTGGTCAGCAAGCGGGATATTCAAATACTACAGCTTCACACGGTACCTTTATTGGAGCGTATTGTGGTTTGAATAATACTACAGGACACTATAATACGGCCGTTGGTAACTATGCTTTCGCAGTAAATACTAGTGGACAAAGAAATACTGCAGTGGGCCGATCTTCTATGTATGCAAATACCACAGGTAGTTATAATACGGCTCTGGGGTACGATTCATTAGCTACAAATCAGACAGGTTCTCGAAATACTACTATAGGCTATGAATCTGGAAAAGCAATAACTACAGGTGCTTACAATACTTTCTTAGGAGACAGAGCAGGTACTAGTACAACCACAGCTTTAAACAATACTGTTGTAGGTTCGGGTGCGTATAACGTTGCTACTACTGGTCATAATAACGTTGCAATGGGCCAAAGCGCAATGGTTAGCTGTACAACAGGAAGTCATAATACTGCACTTGGTTATCAAGCTGCCAATGATAGTACTACAGGAAGTTATAATGTTGCCGTAGGTAGATTAGCTTTACACTCTAATACTACTGGGCAAATGAACGTTGCAATTGGTTATAATTCAATGTATAGTTCTGTTGTTGATGGGTACAACACAGCAGTTGGAGGAGGCTCTCTAACTGCAAATACTACCGGATACTATCAAACGGCAATAGGCTATCTTGCACTGACTTCTGTAACAGCGGCAAATCGCAACACCGCTTTGGGTGCTTATGCAGGACAACATGCAACGGGATACTACAATGTTTTCCTTGGTGCAGAAGCTGGTGTAGGTGTTTCAGGAAATAACTCAGGTAGTTCTAATATTGCTATCGGAACTCAAGCACTCGATGCAATTACAACCGGATCTACTAACATTGCTATAGGCTCTTGGACGGGTGGTAGTAATGCAGCATTGGGTACTAATACAACTGGTGCTAATAATGTTGCTATAGGATCAGAAGCGCTGGGGGTTAGTACTACTGGTGGTAATAATGTTTCAGTTGGTCGTGGCTCTTTTTACTATAATACAACCGCATCTAATGCAGTAGCCATAGGATACAATGCAGGATATAATGTTACTACTGGTATTGAAAATATATATATGGGCTCAAGAGCAGGCTACTCAAATCAGACAGGGGTTGCTAATGTAATTATTGGCAGAGATGCAGGGTACTACTCTACCGGAAATAATAATACTTTTATTGGTTTTGGTTCAGGATCAAATATAACATCAGGCGGTAAAAATACTTTTATTGGACGATATGACGGCCAGAATGGTCTTGACCTTAGAACTTCGAGTAACAACATAGTCTTGTCAGATGGTGATGGTAATATTAGATGTCGTTGGACTAGTACAGGTAGAATGAATAATTATGCCAATCAATCTTCTGACTTTAGTGCTGTCTTCAAAAACACCCATACTTCAGGTTATTGTTTAGGTGTTGAAGCAGCTACTCATTTGATATTTTTCTACACTACAGGCAGTAGTAATGTAGGAAGTATTAATACAAATGGTTCTTCGGTATCTTATAATACGACATCTGACCATCGTCTAAAAGAAAACGTAGTCTACGATTGGGATGCGACAACTAGATTAAAGCAACTCAAGCCCGCAAGATTCAACTTTATAGCTGATGCTGACACTACGGTAGATGGCTTCTTGGCTCACGAGGCGCAAGCAGTTGTACCAGAAGCAGTACAAGGTACGCACAACGAAGTAGATGATGAGGGTGTTGCGGTAATGCAGGGCATAGACCAATCCAAGCTTGTACCACTGTTAGTAAAAACAATACAAGAATTAGAAGCAAGAATAGCCGCTTTAGAAGCGGGTTAACTTAAAGTTAAAACAGGTTAACGCCTCTGCCTGTTTTAACGTAATAACGAGAGGCTAGACATTTTAGGAGAAATAAAATGGCAGATAGAACAGACGCGGAACTAGCCCAAGATTATACCGCTATGGGGCACAGCGTATCTCTAATTAACGCGGTAATCGCAGGAGATCAAATGGCAGGAGAACCTGCTGTAGACAGGCAAGATTGTGTTGATCGCAATGTAGCTCATTTAGAAATAATGGTTGCAAAAAGTGATTGGGGCAGTGAGAGTATGACTGCTAGTAATAGTGCTATTGCGGCAGGCAAAGGCTATACAGCCTCATAGGAGATAAATCATGGCAGTAACTTGGAAAGTAATTCAAACTGAAAGAGAAACAACAAATAATGGCATTACAGTATGCCATTGGACAGCAACAGACTCAGAAACAGTGGGTTCAGGAGAT
>Ga0181410_1001402_pt1 | contig 10238 bp, 10 predicted proteins | sample 33SPOviralmetaG_FD_130112 | JGI IMG/M metagenome (GOLD analysis project Ga0181410, IMG submission 130112) | Marine viral communities from the oligotrophic San Pedro Time Series (SPOT) site, San Pedro Channel, CA, USA - 33 SPOT_SRF_2012-06-20 | ecosystem: Environmental > Aquatic > Marine > Strait... | reverse complement strand
GATATATGTGACGACTTTAGTTGGAAGACTAGAAAGAACTATACTCTCGGTCACGGAATAGAACGAATCGGTATCTATGAAAAAGAAGAGTTAGACTTTAAGACTCACCCAGTACCTATGTAATTGAGGTGTCGGCGGTAAAGTCACTAGTCATGTCCATTATCTTGTACGTAAATCTAAAATAGTAATCGTCATCTACTGTCTTACTGTATGTGTTCAAATTATGATAAGTACCAGTACTTTCTGGTTTAAGTAGTAATGGTTTGTTAGGATAAGCTCTAACCTGAGTTGCAGGAGCATCTCTTACAATAATAGTATCGACTGCACCAGCGGCTACAAATACATTATTAATACTATGGTTTAAATATTTCTTTTGAAAAGTGGCGAACGTGTTATACTTACCACCGGTTGCGCCATAACCTGAAACAGTATTTGCCGGAGCTTCAATTACTAGTTGCAAACTATTGCCCCAACCTGCCTGAAACACGCCGTTAATCATTGGTGTCCATGTGCCTCTATCAATAAAGATTTCAAGTTCTCTTATTATAAGTACTTTATTCGGACCAGGTGCAGGTATTAACTCAAGCCATGTAGATGCAGTCATCGTCATTGCTTGTGCTCGAGCACCACTAACTTTTACTACAATAATCTTTTCGTCTTGAACCATTGTGCCATCATCTTTAAAGGCAGCAGTTGTTCTTACAGATGTTGTAGTTGGAAAATCCGCACCTTCATATGCAGTAGATTTAAATGTTCCATTTCCAAGAAAGGAGTTCTCAGTAGAAAGGTCTGTCGTTGATTGTATTCCACCAATAACTTTTACAGAAGGGCTACCTTGAGTATGACCAGTTACTCGCATTCTTTCTCTAAATATTGGGGTGGAGGATGCGGCCGATTCAGAAGATATGCTAAATATTAAATCATGCCGGGTACTTGTGGTCTGACGTAAAGTATGGATTCGTGCTGCGGTGCCTACTGTGGTAGTACCATCTCGAACTGTTGTAACATGGTCTTTAAATAATATACCGGTTTCTTGATTGCTGGCATTGGCTTTTTGTTCTAAAATTAAATTATCGCCTGATGCAGTTAGTTCAGATAAAATATTTCCTTTTACCTTAAAATTGTCGTATGCAGTAATTCCTGCATCTCCACGTAAACTAAGTGTACCGGAGCCAGCATTTAAACTAACATCATCACTTGGGGTGAAGTTTATACCAGACGTTAAAAACGCGGAGGAATTTCCACTGCCAGTGTTACCAGCAATAAAACTTACTGCACTGTTACTTGCTTTTAATTCAAGATAATCTCCATTGGTGGCTGGTTCATTAGTTAATTTTAATAAAGGATTAGTACCACTTGTAGATATATTACCTGCAACTGTTAAAGATGTTAAAGCACCTACACTCGTAATGCTAGAAGAACCCGCCGCAGGAGCATAATCACTTGAAGCAGTAGTTGCTGCAGTACCTAATCCAAGAGTTGTTCGTGCGGACGCTGCATCTGCGTCATCAATTAGCGTACCACCAAATGTACTTACTGCAGAAGCTGCCAGTGCGTTATCTGCTTTCGTACCTTGAGCTGCAGTAGCATAATCACTTGAAGCAGTAGTTGCTGCAGTACCTAATCCTAAATTAGTTCTTGCAGTAGCAACATTTGCTAAATCTGACAGGTTGCTCGCGATCACCAATTTTTCTCCAATCGATGTAGCGGTTGTAGTAGCAAAACTGGCGTCATCGCCTAAAGCCGCGGCCAATTCATTTAAAGTGTTTAATGCTTCTGGAGCAGAATTAACTACACCCGCAACTTGAGCATCTACATAAGTTTTATTTGTAAGATGATTACCACTCGATGGAGTTGTTGCTACATTAACATCTCCACTTACTGTTAAAGATGTTAATGTTCCAACACTCGTAATATTCGGTTGAGCAGCAGTTTGAATAGTTCCAGTGTATGTACCTGTTAAAGCACCAAAAGAACCTGTAGAACAATTTATTAAACTTGCATTTATATTACCACCATCAGTAATATCTTGGCCGCCCATATTTAGAGTACCGCCCATAACTAATGCAGTTAATGTACCTACGTTTGTAATATTAGGTTGAGCTGCGGTTGAAATTGTACCAGCCAATGTGGCTCCAGTTATACTTCCGCTTGCTGCGATATTTCCTGTAACATCTAATGCTTGAGCTGGTGAGGTCTTGTTAACACCAAAGCTGCCTGTGCTAATAAATGTATTCCCATCAGGCTTGAATTTTATAGTGCTTAAAACAGAACCACCTTTTTTCAATTCTAATTTAAAGTTCTTTTCGCCTTCACCTGAATCCGTGTTACCTTCGTATGCTATTCCAAATTCATTATCAGCAGAAGCGGCGTGTTTAATTCTTATACCTCCACCATTGAAAAATCCTTGTTGAATTTCTAAACCTGATGAAGCCGATACCCCCGTAAGTTTTAGTTGTCCACTTGATGTTAAAGATGTTAATGTTCCAACACTCGTAATATTCGGTTGAGCTGCAGTTCCAAGAGTTCCTGTAACAGAACCAGTGAAAGTGGGGTCAGTAAACATCGTAGCCTTTGACTCATTAGTAACATTACCTAAACTTACTTGAGTAGCTGTTACACTATGAGGATTATTTGTTAGCCCTTCGTGCGTAGTTAATGACGAAGATGCTGCAATTCCTGCTTCGGCTAAAGTTTGATTTATAAAATTGCCTGAACTTGAAACTAATAATTCACCATCTGCTAATGAAGTGAGTGTAACATCATTCATTTCAGCAATGGTGTCTTCGCTTTGAACTGCGCTAGTAACAAATTCTGTAGTAGCAATCTGTGTTGTATTTGTTCCAGCCGCTGCTGTTGGTGCAGTAGGAGTTCCTGTAACAGTTAAATCTCCTACAGACAATGTGGGTAACGTTCCAACACTCGTAATATTTGGTTGAGCTGCGGTTTGAATAGTTCCAGTTAAATTTCCGGTAACATCACCAGTTAAATTTCCTATTACGTTTCCTGTTAAATTAGAAGTTAAAGCTCCTGTTATTGTAGCCGGTCCATTGTGAGTCATTAACCCATTTGTAGTTGGGTTAACAGTACGAGCTGTTATATTAACTCGAGAAGGTATTATCTGTGCTGATGGATTAACTGCGGCAGATACGCTTGAATTTGATGTGCTAACAGATGCTTTAATATTTGTCATTATAATTCCTTAGTAAGCTTCATCTATGTTCGATTCAGCTGTGCCACCACTTGTTGTACCATCACCCGCTGAGTCAGCACTAGCTGTTGAGCTAGTATCACCGGCTGAAGTTACAATACCAGTACCACCTAATGGGTATACATGAACATATCCAGCTTTCGCGTAAGTAACATGGTCCGCATATGTAGTTGCATCGTATTGTGCACCAGTAGTTGGGTGATACATTACATGAGAAACATAATTTTCTTCAGTATACTTAAATTCTATGCCTTCACCTAAAGGACTGGCTTGAGTAATGCTTTCAATGATTTCTATTTGGCCTTCTAAAATTCTTATAACTTCTTGAGGAGAATTTGATGTGTGAATTTCTATATCATACACATATCTTCCCGCTTTTAGTGCTGCGCAGTCCGATGCTGCTAAAGAAATAGTAATTGTGTCTTGGGCCGGCGCATTTTCAGATATAGCGCATGTGAACGATGTATATGATTGTGAGCTACGGCTCTTTCTAATCTTACCTCGAGCTGTATAACTATCTAATTGAAACAGACCAGCTTGTTGGTTGTCTAATTCAATGACACTTGAAAATGTGGTTCCTTGGTCTATCGTAAAGTTCGTGATTGTAGCCATTATAAATACCTTTGTAGAGTTATTATTATATACTCTATTTATAAGAAAATCACCCTAGAAAGGCAAAAGTAATGAGCATAGAATTTAATTCATACCTTGATGGTTTACCAATACATATTATAAAGTTAACAGAAGGTTCAACACTAATAGCCCACTTCATTGAGGACGACGGAGAAGAAACACTATTATCTAAACCCTTTGCTATGGAGGTTATGCCGTTTGAAGATTCTGGTAAATCTGAGCTCTTTATGCAGGAATGGTTATATGGAGCTGAAACTGAAGAAGTCATTATCAGTAACGATAAGATAATAACTCACGCTGTAGCGAGTAGAAAACTAAAGAAGTTTTATTCTAAAGTATTACTTCAAGAGAAAATCTCTGGCATGGTTGATGAGATGCAAGACTTAAAGATACCAAATATGACTGATGTATTTCAATCAATTATAGATGGTCTTGAACCTAAAGATTCAACAGAAGATGAAGACATACTTTCTCCTTGGCGGGATAGAATGCAATGGAGTCCGAAGAGTGATACACCAATAGAGGACGACGATGAGGAGTTCCCCTTTTAAGTTGATTTAATTATTATACCAAATACGTCAACGGTTGTAAAGGAAAAAATTAACAAAAAAGGCGAATTATGTTATTTACATTTGCCTTATATTATGGTATATTATATATATGAAAAATGAAAAACTGAAACCTAAACAGAAACCTCATTATGTTAATAATAGAGATTTTTCTGAAGCGGTAGTAGAACATGTAAGAGCTACTAATGTAGCTATCGAAAATGGAACAACTGAACCAAACATACCTGAGTATATCGGTGAATGTTTTCTAAAGATTAGTGAAGGGCTATCACACAAACCAAACTTCGTTCGATACACTTATCGTGATGAAATGGTGATGGATGCAGTAGAAAATTGTATCAAGGCTATTAACAACTATAACATCGAAGCAGCGACACGTACAGGTAAACCCAATGCATTCGCGTACTTTACACAAATATCCTACTTCGCATTCTTGCGGCGTATAGCTAAGGAGAAAAAACAACAGGATATCAAGATGAAATGGATTGAGGAATCTGGTATGGAGGCCTTTGCAGATGTAGGTAGTGGTGGATTTGAGGGAGACAGTATAGTCGAAAGAATAAAAAATCGTATTCATACTGTTAAAGCTAAAGACCAATCACTAAAAGAATGGGCCAATGAACACGGACTCAGCACTCGCAAAAAGCGTAAAACTAAATAATGAAGTTAGCAATAATTAATGACACTCATTGTGGTGTCAAGAATGGCAGTGACGTGTTCTTAGATAATGCAGAAGACTTTTACTCAAAGGTATTCTTTCCTTATCTAGAAGAGCACAGCATAGATACTATATTACACCTTGGAGACTATTATGACCATAGAAGATTTGTTAATTTTAAAGCTCTTGAACGAAATCGACATATGTTCCTTGACGTTATTCGGTCTAAAGGTATCAATATGTCTATTGTTCCTGGTAACCATGATGTTTATTATAAAAATACTAACGACCTTTGTTCTTTAAAAGAGCTCCTTGGTCACTATACTGATTGTGTTAAAATATATATGGAGCCAACCGACTTAGAAGTTGAAGATGGCACGATTGGTTTAGTCCCTTGGATATGCCCTGAGAATGAAAAAGAATGTATGGACTTTATTCAGAACACTAAGTCTCAAATTCTTATGGGTCACTTTGAACTAGCTGGCTTTAAGTTCATGGCCAATGCTAGTATCAAATCACATGGTATGGGTACTGAAATCTTCAATCGATTTGATTCAGTATACTCTGGGCACTATCATACAAAGTCAAGTCAAAGTAATGTTACTTATCTTGGCACTCAAGTTGAATTAACTTGGTCTGATGCACACGACCCAAAGTACTTCCATATCTTTGACACTGAAACCCGTGAGATGACTCCAGTGAGGAATCCATACACATTGTTCCGTAAGCTATATTACTCTGATGACGAACAATCAGAATACTCAGATATACACGGTAAGTATGTAAAGATTATCGTATCTGAAAAAACTAACGCGTACGAGTTTGATAAATATGTAGATAGAGTACAAGCTCTTAACCCAGCGGACTTAAAGATTGTAGAGAACTTCGGAGACTTATCAGCAGAGACTATCGCCGATGAAGAAATCAATCTTGAAGATACGCAGACATTGCTCAACACATATGTTGATGCTATTGAATCTAAATTAAGTAAAAGAAAATTGAAAAACATTCTAAGCGAGCTTCATACGGAAGCATTAGAAATAGAAGCTATATGATTAAATTTGAATCTATCGAGTACAAGAACTTTCTCTCGGCCGGTGACAAACCAACTAAAGTATACCTATCAGGTCATAAGACCACATTGATAGTAGGAGCCAATGGCTCAGGTAAATCTACAATGTTAGATGCTTTGTCCTTTGCCCTTTTCGGAAAGGCTCATCGTAATATTAATAAGCCTCAGTTAGTTAATAGTATTAACCAAAAGAAGACCGAAGTATCAGTCGAGTTCACTATTGGTACTACTAATTATAAAGTAATAAGAGGAATCAAACCAAACAAGTTTGAGATATGGCGTAATGGCGAGATGTACAATCAAGAGTCACACGCTCGTGATTACCAAAAGGTGTTAGAGAACAATATTCTTAAGCTTAACCACAAATCATTTCACCAGATTGTAGTGCTAGGTTCATCTAACTTTATTCCTTTTATGCAATTACCTTCTCATCACAGACGGGAAGTGATAGAGGACTTACTCGACATTGGTATCTTTACAAAGATGAGTCATGTTTTAAAAGAGAAGCTTACTAAGCTACGCAATGAGATTGGATACAGTGATACTCAGATTGAACTACAAAGACAGAAGATAACACTTCAAGAATCTCACATTAAAGAACTTCAATCGATTGACGAAACCAAGACAAAAGAAGTAGAAGATGAAATTACTGAGCTGAATGACCAAGCCAAAGCCTTGAATGAGCAGAACGATGTATTAAGAGAACAACTTATAACGGAGGTAACAGAAGATGATATTACTAAACTACGAAACAAGCAAAATGAGCTTAATAAGTTCGAAGGGCAAATGCAATCGAAGGCTGAAAGATATAGGGCGGAAGAAATCTTCTTTACTAACAATGCAACTTGTCCAACCTGCACTCAACAGATTTCCGACGAAATTAAATCTGAAGCACTATCAAAAGCTGGACGAAAACTTAATGAGTTGGCGGAAGGTAAAGAGGCTTTACAATCAGAGCTTGGTAAGACTGAAGAACTATTCAATACAACTCAAAAAGAGTTGGTTCGAATAAGAAACGTAGGTCAAGAAATAAACGAGAACGCTGGTAAGGTAGCCACATTGCTATCTAGAGTTCAGACACTCCAAGAAAAGCTTGGTAAGACTAATGATACATCTGAAGCCGAAAAGTCTCTTACTAAATTATATGAGATGTTGAATCAACACTCTAAAGACCATGCTGAATTTACTGAGATGCTAAGTTACTCACAGGCAGTTGATGAACTACTAAGAGATGGTGGAATCAAGTCAAAGGTTATTAAGCAATATCTGCCTGTGATTAACAAGCTAATCAATCAGTATCTACAGGTTCTAGACTTCTTTGTACTATTCAACATTGACGAATCATTCAATGAGACTATCAGGTCTAGACACAGAGATGACTTTTCATACTCAAGCTTTTCAGAAGGTGAAAAGTCCCGTATCGACTTATCTCTAATGTTTACCTGGAGACAGATCGCTCGTATGAAGAATTCAACCAATACGAATCTACTGATATTAGACGAGACCTTTGACTCAAGTCTAGATACCGATGGTGTAGATAATCTATTGAAGATACTTAGCACCCTAGACGAAGACACAAATACCTTTATTATATCCCATAAGGCGGACGTTTTGGACGGTAAATTTGAGAATAAGCTGATGTTTGAGAAGGTCAATAACTTCTCCAAGATGAAAAGTGCATAAGTCCTTGCGGCCGTATCACTTATAAAAACTTTCGGAGTTTTTAAAACTTTTTATTAAGTTCCTTGCTGCCAATGGCTTACACAAGAGGATTTTATTGTACAAATGTGCCAAAATATGGTATAATAGTAGTAGAAAGAAAGGGAAAACTATGAAAAAAATAATACTAGAAACAGTCGTCGCCTCCTTGATAGGAGCACTATTTGGAGCCATGTTTTACTATGGCTTGGTAATATCAGTCCCCGTTTAAACTATGGAAAACGTAATAAACTACATCATCGACTACAAAGGATATGGCAACATGTTCCAACTCACAAACGTTCGAACTGGCGAGTGTAACGACTTGGTTCGTTATCAGGCGCTGGACTACTACGTAAACCTTCAACACAAGACTTTTTTCTCAGTTCGAGCAGACGTTTCGCTTCGGGCAGTAGAGCAACACGAGGTAATATAATTATGGCAAAAAAAATCGTACAAACACAATATCGCGAAAACTATGGCTCCCACGACTGGGACGGAACTGGAGAATGCCCTCAGTACTGGAAGAACAAGGGTGGAGAAACCTATGTGGTTTATGGCTCTGAGGAGTCTACTTCGAGCGGGGTAATTAACAATACCATTGCGTACTCAAGTGAGTATTCAGAAGAGCGTATTATTAGCATCGAAGATTATTCAGAATGGCATGAAAATACCATTTGGGAACCTTGGCAAGAACGAACATATTTAGCCATTTGTGAAGATGGCACCATCGTAAGAGAGCGACATAGCGGAACTGAAGACTTACGTCGAGGCCTAAAGCGTTACAAACATTCTTGGATATTTCCTAATGTTGAAGCAATGCGTTCAGGTGATTCGAAGCACTATAGTGTTCAGTATGTCTTTGAAGATGGACATGAAGCGAACTCCGAAGAAGAGGCTCTAGCCCACTTCGAAGCGATATCTGCATAACCTGTTGCGGTCGTATCACTTATGAAATTTTTATATTTTTTACATGTTTTTTACCAAACCGTTGGTAACAAAGGGCTTGCGAATCAAGAAAACAGTAGACAATTTGACCAAAATATGGTATAATATAACTATGATAAGGGAAAAAACAATTAGTAAAGAAATCGTTATCGATTTGACAGGGCCAGATGGAAACGCATTTGCTCTTTTAGGAACAGCTATTCGACTTGGAAAGCAGCTGGGATTAGACACAGATATAATCACATCAGAAATGAAGACTGGTGATTATGAGAATTTAGTAGAAGTCTTCGACCGTCACTTCGGGCACTTCATAATTTTAGAAAGGTAATATATGGCAGATAATTTAAAAACATTTATGGTAGATATCGACGGAACAATTTGTTCTCTCGAGCTCTACATCAACAAAGACGGGAGAATCGACAATGACGAGACCCGTGCGGTACCTTACATGGACCGAATCCAATACTTCAACGACCTTCACGATAAAGGTCACACAATCAATTATTACACAGCTCGAGGTTCGAGCACTGGCAACTACCACGCTAAACATGAGCTGACTAAGAATCAGCTAGATAAGTGGGGTGTCAAATACTCTAGCGTCAAGGTTGGTAAGCCACACTACGATGTTTGGATTGACGATAAGGCTCACAATGTAGATGAGTTTTTCAAATCAACCGCTAAAGAAGATGTTCTAAAGACTAAAGAGATAGTTTATTAATGGCAATCTCCATAGACACCAATGGCAACAAGCGAGAACGAGAGCTAATTGAATCTCTCGCGTATTATTGTATACAAAAGATGATGCCTCGAAAGAAGAACCTTGAGATTGATATCATACAAGTTACGAATCTTAAAGACACAGATGGTGACTGGGCTAATTGTATCGACACCGAAGATTTGAATACCTTTGAAATCAAAGTCGAGCGACAGATGTCACTTCGTAAAAAGCTACTATCTGTAGCTCATGAGTTGGTACATGTAAAACAATTTTCTCGAAAAGAATTAGAACACACCGAGTCAATTTCATATTCAACGTGGTATGGTAAGCGATATCGTACTACAAACAAGTATTGGGAATTACCATGGGAAATCGAAGCGTATGGTATGGAACTAGGATTATTTAATCAATGGATTGACGACAAAAAGATTAAAGGTAACTTTATAAACGACCCGACTTAAAGCAGTTATTCTTATAAATAGTATTGTTAGATTAGAGCGATTTAACAATTTATTTTTATGGGAACACTGTATGTCAATTAAAACTTTTAAGATACACGAAGACGAAACAAAATCAGATATACCATCTGGTTTAGTGCATGTAGGTGGAGGCGGTTACGCTAAAAGAAAAGGTGAAGAACCCACTCACCGAAGAGACAAGAAGACTGGAAAAGTACTTCCTATAGCAAAATCCGAGCCTAAAGATAAGGCTACTAGTGCTCCTAAAAAGTC
>Ga0181410_1001400_pt1 | contig 10250 bp, 13 predicted proteins | sample 33SPOviralmetaG_FD_130112 | JGI IMG/M metagenome (GOLD analysis project Ga0181410, IMG submission 130112) | Marine viral communities from the oligotrophic San Pedro Time Series (SPOT) site, San Pedro Channel, CA, USA - 33 SPOT_SRF_2012-06-20 | ecosystem: Environmental > Aquatic > Marine > Strait... | reverse complement strand
TCCCCGTTGCGGGTATAACGTCCGTGGAATATTCACAGACTCAAGAAATTACGGAAAACTACGGCGCTGGCCGCTTTGTAGTAAGCCGAGGACTTGGAAAAATCGAGGCTGAGGGGAAAATAAGTATTGATAAAGCGGAATTTGCTGCAATTATTGACGCGGCCCCAGGTAAAAGCTTGCAAAATATTCCCGAGTTTGACATTGAAGTGAATTATATTCCTGAGGGCTCAACACCGAGAACGGACGTTTTAAGGAATTGTAGATTTAAAAACGCCGTAGGAGGAGCGAGCGAGGGAGATAGTAACGTATTAGCGGAGCTTGATTTGGCCGTTTCTCATATCGACTGGAATAACTAAAAAAATTAAAAACCTTTATTCGTTGGTTTAGTTTTTGGATTTAAAAGCCTTTGTTTTATAGCAAAGGTTTTTTTTATTAACTTGGGCCAAATAATTAAACTTAAAACAATGAAAAAAGAAAACTTAACAATTGAGGAATTAAAGGAAAAATTCGGCCCTCTTTACAAATTGGAGGTTCCAATGAGCGACGACACGACAACCGAATTAATTTTAAAAAAAGTTGATCGGAAAAATTTTGATATTGGAAGTAAAATAATTCAGAAAAATGAAATGCAGGGCGTGGAGTTTTTTTTAAACTCGTTAACAGTAAAGGGCGACCCTGAGCCAGTAATCAAAGATTTTGACGCCCTACGCTCGGCGGCTGAGTTGATTATTGAAATTATAAGCGTGAAAACGGGAAACGTACAAAAGTTGTAAACGAGCTCGAGGGCTTAGATTTACAACTAGCAAACACTTTTTTGCGTGGATCAAATTATTCGTACTTAAAGCACAATATAGACAAGTATAGGGAGGAACTCGAGGCCAGCGAATTGGAACAAATGGACGCGCTTTTGCGTTATCATTTTAAGGTTAACCCCGACACTTTAGAGGACAACGAATATTTTAAACTTGCGGCCCAACTTACATGGGTAATTGAAATGGAAAACAGCAAGTATAAAACAAAGGACTAAAAGGGGCTTTTAAGCCTCTTTTTTTTTATATTTAGGCTAATATGAGCGACAAGGCTATATATACTATACAATTAAACGATAAATTAAGCCCAGGGCTTAAAAAAGCCGTTGTAAACTCAATTGGCTTTGATAAGCAAATACAAAAAGGCACCAAAAGTGCGGGCGGATTTGCTGGCAAGCTTGGAGGCCTTGGCGGTATGCTTGGCAAGTTAGCGCCTCAGCTTGCATTAGCGGGGGCAGCTATAAAGGCTTTTACATTTGCCAGCGACTCGGTAAGAGTGGCGCGAGGTTTTGAAAGCTTAGAAAATGCAATAAACGCCGCTAGCGGCTCAGCTAAGGAGGGCGCATTTAATATGCGCTTTATTCGTGAGCAGGCCCAAACTTTAGGGCTACCACTTAGGGAAAGCGCCGAGGGTTTTAAGACCATGGCGGGGGCCTTTATGGGTACAAGCATGGAGGGGCAAGCGGCGCGAGACCTTTTTAAGTCTGTAGCCTCAGCCTCTACGGTTATGGGCCTTAGTGCGGAAGAAACAAAAGGAACATTTTTAGCACTCGGCCAAATGATGAGTAAGGGCAAGGTTTCGGCTGAGGAACTTAACGGCCAATTAGGCGAGCGATTGCCTGGGGCTTTAGGAATAGCGGCGCGGGCTATGAATACCACAAAGGCCGAATTAATGAAGCTAATGGCTGACGGGAAATTAATGTCGGAGGACTTTTTACCCGCTTTTAGTAAGGAATTAAAAAAGACATTTTCAAAGGATTTGCCAAAGGCCGTAAATAGCAGCCAAGCGAGGCTTAACCGTTTTAATAATCGAATTTTAGAATTAAAATTAAGTTTAGGGAGGGCCTTACTTCCTACAGTAAACAAAGTAATGGGGCTTTTTACTCGTTTTGTTAATTTCTTGACGGCAAACAAAGACATGATTGTAAACAATGTAATAAATCCGATAAAAAACGTTTTTATTGAGTTGTTTACAGGCTTGGCCGAGGGTTTCGGCTTTATTTCTCAAGGTTTTGGCGAGGGGGCAACCTTTGGAGAAATGTTTAGAGTTGTTTTAACAGGCTTGGGGCTTTACTTAAAAAATGTCTTAATACCAAAAATAAAAGTACTTTCCCGAGTAATTGGCTTTACTTTAGGCCTAGCCTTTGAGCTAATAAAGGGAGCAATAGAGGGCCTTATTATAACTTTTCAAACTCTTTTCGCCTCGGTTAAATTTGTTTTTACCCATATTAAGGAAGAGGCCATGGGCTTAAAAGACATTTTGCAAGGCGCTTTTACGCTTGACTCTGATATGATAGCCAAAGGCTACGGACGAATGAGAGGAGCGGGGAAAGCGGCGGCAAGCGCTTTTAGCGAAACAATGAGCCAAGACTTAAGCCTCGGAACTTTGGCAAGTAAACTTTTTGGAACAGTAGGGGCAAAGCCTGGGGCCGACACTATGGCGGGGGGCCACTTTGCCACGGCTTTTGAAAAGTATAATTTTGCGAAAAAACCAGCGGCAGCCTCAGGAATGGCTGGCAGCGGAACGCCAACGAAAAAAAGCACTACAAGCGTGGACGGCATAAAAAGCGGGCGCCCTACCCACATAAATATAGACATTGGAAAGCTTATTGAAAATATGAATATCACAGCCACAGACGTGGAAGACCTGACGGGAAAAATTAAAGATCAAGTGGCCCAAGCTTTATTTAGTGCGGTTAATAATGTTAACAATATAGCGGGTATATAATGGCAAAAAGCGAATATAAAGTTGGATTAATAGATTTTCCCAGGGACTTGGCGAAAGATTTTCCAAAGGTTAAACCCTCTTTAATTTTAAAGGGTTTCGGTTTACAAGCTTTAAAAACTAGGCTTTACGACATTGGAGGCACTGGATCAAATGGCAGGACGCCCGACTATGGCGAAATAGAGGGCCAAGAGGCAGACGAAAAGGCACCCGTAGGGGTTTCTTATTTAGGTACGCCCGTATTTATGAATATAGCATTTAAGGGCGGATCATATGTAGATAAAAAAAATAATGATATACCCTACGGGAGCGAAGATTTATTCGAAATTAACACGGTTTTATGTGATGTTTCAATTACTAAACAAATTATTACAACCAATATACAAGGCGTAAACGGCTCAGTTAAAGAATACATTTCACAAAATGATTATGATATTACAATAAGGGGCGCACTTGTAGACGAAAGCGGGCAAAGATACCCCGAAGACCAAGTTTTGCAGCTCGTGGAATTTTGCGAGGTTCCCGACTCAGTAAAAATTTTTTCAAGGTTTTTAAATGATAATTTTAATATCCAATTTTTAACTATACAAAGCGTAAATTTCCCACAAATTGAGGGCACAGAAAACGTACAACTTTTTGAAATTAAAGCACTTTCCGACGATCCTATACAATTAACAATTAACGAAATAAATTAATGTTACGACTCGATAGCGAAATAAAATTAAACACGCAAGTTTTTACTTTTTGCCACGAGGTAACAATTGATTCGAGCTATGACAACCTTTTAGACTCGGGGAAAATTATAATTCCCAAGCGAATTAGATACGTAAACCAAGAGGGCCAAGACGTGCCAAACATAACACGGGGGACAAACGCACTTTTTAAAGCTGGGGACGCCGTGGAGGTTTCCGTAGGTTATAATGCAAATATTACTAAGTTTTTTACGGGGTTTATAAAGAGTGTAAAAACAAAGTTTCCTATACTTTTTGAAGTTGAAGACCAGGTATATAGTTTAAAAAAAAACAGGCTTAATCTAAGTTTAGACAACCCTAAATTAAGCGAGTTATTAAAAAAAATTATTCCTGAGGGCGTAAGCTACCAAGTGACAGCCGAGCAAAATTTGGGACAGTTTAGAATTAAAAACGCAAGCACGGCGGCGGTACTTGATGAGCTAAGGACAAAACACGGAATTTTTAGCTTTTTTCGTGATGGCGTTTTATACGTGGGCCTCAGTGTTAACCCGAGTTTACAAAGTGTTAACCGCTTTGAGTTTAACACGCCAAGCTTGATAAATGGCGACAGCCTTAAATTTATAGACGAGAGCGAAAGAAAAATTAAAGTTATTTGTAAGAGTATAGATAATAAAAATAACACCTTAGAGGCCACGGCTGGGGACGAGGACGGGGAAACAAGAACGCTTTATTTTAATAATTATAGTTTAACCGACTTACAAAACACAGCGGACAGGCTAAAAGACGAATTAAAATACTCGGGTTATGAAGGGAATTTTACAACTTTTGTAAGCCCTTTGGTAAATCATGGCGACATAGTGGAACTAGTAAATAGAACAATACCCGAGCAGTCGGGCGCTTACTTAGTAACCAGGGTTTTAACTCGTTTCGGATATAATACAGGGGGGCGGCAAAGAATATATATAAAACAAAAAGTTTATAATTTGGAGGAGGACGAAAACGGTAACTTTATACAAAAACCACTAAGCGCATGAACACGCAAAATATAGGCGACCTTATTAAACAACTTGCAGCAAATAGCGAGGAAATTTATTCTTTGCCCTGTAAAGTGGTTTCTATTGACTCGGACAACCTCGCCGAGCTTGAGCCTTTAAATGGAGATCCTAATTTATTAGCTGTTCGCCTTATAGCTGGGGCAAGTGAAAGCCCTTTATTAATTACCCCCGTTATTGGCTCGGCGGTAATTGCTACCTTTTTGAGTAGTAACACGGCTTTTATTTCGCTATACTCAGAAGTTGAAAGCGTAGAAATAAGAGGGGGCGACCTTGGGGGGCTTATAAAAATTGAGGATCTAAAAAGCGAGCTTGCAAAGCTTACGGCACGAGTTGACGACATAATAAGCGCTATTAACGGGGGCGTACCTGTAGCCGCAGACGGCGGGGCGGCCTTGCAAACGTCAATAAAAGCGGCTTTGGCTTTGATTATTGACAAAGAAAATTTTACTAATATGGAAAACGAAAAAGTAAAACATGGCTAATGTAAAAGATATAAAATTAACGGCTTTATCCTCAGGAATTGACGAGCTTTTTATTAATCCAAACACGGGGGACTTTTTGGCGGCTGACAGCGACACACAACACGTAAAAGACTTAATTTATAGTTTTGTTGGTTGGTATAAGGAGCGCCCAACTTTAGGCGTAGGGGCACAGAAATATATTAGCAGCTCGGGAAATTTACAAGAGTTAAAAAGCCGTATACAAATAACACTAAAAGCCGACGGCTACAAAGCGCAAAAAATAACGATTAAGAATAAACAAATTTTTGTTACTGGGGAGCGTATAATAAAATAAAAATGGAAGAGTATAAAACAATTGAGGGCCAAAATATATTCGATTTAAGTAATTTACTTTATGGAAATACGAGTAATATAGTTAAATTGCTTACTGATAACCCCGCTTTAGGCTACGTTGTAAAAAACATACCAGCGGGAACGGTTGTAAAATACACAAAGCAAAAGGGCAATAATATTACGAATTTTTATATAAGTGAAAGTTTAAAGCCAGGAACAAAAGATATTACAACGCCGCTACAAGGGAGCGGTTTTACAAGTGGTTTTGATGCTACAGGATTAAATTAAAAAACAAAATTATGGCAGTTAATAAGAGTAAAGCGGATCTAATAACCCAAGCGGCCACAACTTTGGCCGACAATACAACCCAAGACATTAGCCCGCAGGACGTGCGAGAAATGGCCGAAAACTTGGCCGAAAGTAATTTCAACAAGACAACGGATAACGCCCTAGTAGGCCTAAAAGCTTACGACACGGGAGTAATTTATAAAGTTAGTCAGGGGGTAAATTATAACGGCTCTTTATATTTTGCCAATAAAGACACAACCCCTGGGGCTTTTAATACGGCAGACTGGGACTTATTCGCTGAGCAGTCAAATCTAGTGATAAGCGGTAAAAAAGCAAGTGCGGGAACTATTGCCAAGGGAAAGCCTGTTTATTTAGTGGGGTTTAACAGTGACTTACACACCGTCGAAGAGGCCAACGCAAGCGCAGCGGGAACAACCCCAGTAATAGGGTTTACGGCTGAGGCTTTCGACGCCTCGAGCAGTAAAAGCATAATTACGTTTGGAAAACTTACGGGAATTGATACGAGCACTTTTAGCGTAGGTAATGATTTATTTTTAGCAACCTCAGCGGGAGGGCTTACAACCACTAGGCCAACGGGGGGCAGCTCAATTATTCAAAGAATAGCGAAAGTTTTAAAAAGCCACGCAACAACGGGCGAAATATTGATTTACAACACGGCACGGGCCGCAGGCTTGCCAAACATAGCCCAAGACCATGTTTGGATTGGAAACGCAAACGGACAGCCCCAGGAGGTTAACAAAAGCACTTTAGCCCCTAGTGACTCAGCAATTGAAACCGCATATAATAACCAAGTGGCAGAGGTTACGCAAAGCGAGGCCGAGGCGGGAACAGTTACAACGGTTAAGAGATGGACACCGCAAAGAATAAAGCAAGCAATTGACGCGCTTTCAAGTGGGGGTAATACTATTTATACGGCTGACGGCACATTATCGGGAGATAGGATAATGACAATGGCGAATAGGACGCTATCTTTTAGTTCAACAAGTGGTTATCCTATTATAAATAACACCGTTACAGCTTCGGCAAGTGGACAAAAAATTTTAGAAATAAAAGCCAACCATTTGGGCGCGGTTACTGGATGCGGCGGGTATATTGATTTTTCCAGTGCAAACGGTAATTATAACGTCGGAAGAATACACAATTACCAATTTGGCGCAAATAATGCGGGCTTTAGGATTTTCAGTTTAGCAACTAACGGGACAGCAAATTTAGGAAGTTCATATTTAGGGCAAGACGGACACGCCGCCCTAATTGGGGAGAACGTTGTTTCAAGGGTTAGCACTGAAAAGGTTTCCTTACAAGGTTTTACAGTAATAAAAGGCTCCGACACTTTGAGCACGTCCTCAGCTTTACAAATTTACGACGGGGACGGAACGCCTAATTTACTTTGGGATTTTAGGAATAATGGGGATGTTGTCGCAAATCAAGATATCAAATTTCAAGTTCCCTCAAACAAAATTAATTTTACTTTTTTACGTCCAATAAACGTAAATGCTAATGGCATGGTAGTTAATATGTCGCTATTAAATTCGAGTAATAATGAAATATCATATGCAAAGTTAATAGCTTTTATTGTCTCTAACACAAATGGTTCAGAATTTGGAAAGCTAGTTGTGGAGGTTAAAAAAAATGGAGTTGATACATCAATAGCACAGTTCGATTCAGTTGACGGGTTATCAATTTCAGCGAATAGTACTACTAATTTATTAAAAGCAGGAAATACTTTAACAGTCTCATCAAGTGGCAAAACAACTATAACTGGGGGGTTTCTACCTTTAGATTTATATAGAGCGGCACAGGGGGTGAATTACGCAGTTGGATTAAATTTTAACTTAAATAATTCATTAAATGTTAAAACTTCTTACGCAAATATATACTCACAAATAGTTAATACAACCGCTGGAAGTGAAAATGCAAATTTAACTTTTCAAATTGCAGATAGTGGAACAATAACAACTAAAATAAAAATAAACACAACCTCAATTGAGTTTGAAGAAAATTTGGATATGAAAAACAACCGCATAACAAACGCGGTTGTAAATCCAAGCGTCCAAGAAGCGGCAAGCTCGGCAACTTTTACAATAAACGCAGACCAGCAAAGCGACGGAGTTTTAACCGCCATGGCAGCAGCTACGACAATAGCAGCGCCAACAGGTACGCCCGTTCAATCTCAAAGCTTAGTATTTAGGTTTAAAGATAACGGCACGGCTCGGGCCATAACTTGGAACGCTATTTTTAGAGCGATAGGGGTAACACTACCAACAACAACGACAGCAAACAAACTTTTATACGTAGGTTGTAAATATAACAGTACAGACACTAAGTGGGACGTGGTAAGCGTACAGGAAGAGGCTTAAAATTAAAAATTAATAGACATGATAAAAAATAAGGAATATTACCAAATTGACGGCGAGATAATGGCCGACTTTGGTACAGCGGTAACAAATCCAATTATTAAAATTGCGGTTTCAAGCGTAGGAGTGGAAAGCTCAGGGCTGTTAAATTGTGAATATAATATTTATTCAAGCGCCGAGGCTTACGAGGGCGGAAAGTACTTTTTTAAGGCTGAAAAGGACGATAAAAGACTAATTAACTTTACTTACGAAGTGGCGGGGGTTCCTGACTGGGGAATACAAAGCTATAAAGAGGATCAAAGAAAAATAATTTCTGACACTTTCGGGCTTGAGTTGGACAAAGTTACTTTAATAATTGAGGAGGCGGAATAATGGTAATAATAAGCAAAATAGAATTTGAGGCCCCCGACTCTTTAAAATATACGGACGTCGGATATACTACAGACGAGGCAGTAAAAAACGAAATTAACGAGGGTTTCGACGCTACCCTAGGCAAGTTTTTGGGCGAGAATAGAACAAAATTAAACCTTGGGGAGGTTAGCGTATCAACTTTTTTTGAAACCACGGATTTTGTAAACGAGGCCCGCACGGAAGTTGAAACCGTGGAGGGCTTAGGGCTTAGCAAAATAAACAACGTAAACGAGCTTTAAAAAATGGCGGCACCCACCAAAGGAAACACAACCAACGCAAACCCGACACCTGGGGCCAACTTTTACCAGTTTAGCCACAACCAAAACACGGGAAACAACCGCCTTTTAGTGGTTATGTTTACAATGAGCAACTCAAGGACATACAGCGGCGCGACATATAACGGCTCGGCCATGACTCAGCTATATCAAATTAATAGAAGTGGGCTTTCTCAGCGAATGGCTTTTTTTTATATGGTAGATCCACCAACGGGCAGCAACACGGTTAGAGTTAATTTTAGCGGTAGCCAGTGGAACCCTATTTCTATACACGCCCGCAGTTTTACAGACTCGGGAGGCGTAGGGAATAGCGCAAGGACTGGGGGGCAGACAACGCCAAACACGCAAAATTTGACCGTTTCTCAGGATTCTTTAATACTTGCCACGGCTTGCAGTATTAACGCCGTGAGTACTATACAAATACCGCAGGGAACAAATAGGACGTTTACAACACACAACACCAACCGCCAAGTGGGAACGGGAGCGATAACCGCCGACGCTGGCCACAGTGCGGGAACTATAAGCATACGGACAACGTCAACTAGTGGCAGCGTAACAAATGACCGCACCGAAATTTTAGGGCTGGCAAGCTCAGGGGGCGAAAGCGACTTTTTTTTATTAATGTAAAAAGAAAATGGAAAAACTAATTTTATTAGACGCGGGGCACGGCGGCATAATTAACGGGCAGTATGTAACGGCCCCTAAAAAAATGGTTGTTTTTCCTGACGGGTTTACAATATATGAGGGGGTTTGGAATAGGCTAGTAGTTGAGGGAATAAAAGAGGCCTTAACGAGTGCGGGGGTAAAATTTGACGACATAGTAAACAGTCAAAAAGATATACCATTAAAAAATAGAGTAGACAGGGCCAACAGACTGGCAGCGGAAGCGGGGCCAAAAAACGCCCTGTTTGTTTCCGTCCACGCAAACGCGGGAGGCGGTAACGGTTACGAGGTTTACACGAGCAAGGGCGAAAGCGCGAGCGACAAGGCGGCCACTAATTACATGGACTTTATGGCTGAGGCTTTCCCAAGCCATAGGGGGCGAAAGGACACCACAGACGGGGACAGCGACAAAGAGGCAAATTTTTACGTTTTAAAGTATACCATTTGCCCCGCGATTTTAACCGAGTCTTTTTTTATGGATAATTACCAGGAGGCCAAAGAAATGACCACGCCCGAGGCAATAAAAAAAGTAGTGCAAGCGCATTTAAGGACAATTTACGCTTTTTGTCATGCTTGAGGAAGTAACGCCGCTAACTTTTGTAACGGCCTGGGACTTCCTACTAATTATCTTAGCGGCAACCGTTAGGCTTTTTATTGTTTTAAGGTATAAGGCTATTAAAATGTATAAAAAAAGGCAACGTTTTGACATTAAAAAGTATTTCGATCAAAAACACATAATACGCTGGATAGGGCACTATTTTACAGCCTTGGTTTTATTGCTCGTTTTACCCGAAATATTTTTATTAATTTTAGGCCCTAAGTATTGCCCCGAGTTTGCGGCCTGGTCTTTTGCCTATGACTTTTTACTCGGATTTTTAGGCTATGACTTTATAAAGTGCTTAGAAAGTTTTATTTTACCAATAGTTAAGAAATATTATAACTT
>Ga0181410_1001399_pt1 | contig 10250 bp, 8 predicted proteins | sample 33SPOviralmetaG_FD_130112 | JGI IMG/M metagenome (GOLD analysis project Ga0181410, IMG submission 130112) | Marine viral communities from the oligotrophic San Pedro Time Series (SPOT) site, San Pedro Channel, CA, USA - 33 SPOT_SRF_2012-06-20 | ecosystem: Environmental > Aquatic > Marine > Strait... | reverse complement strand
TTAGCTCTTCCTCTGCGCCAACCAGACTTTTTAAAGGGGCAAGAAAATCGCTGACCTCTTTGCCGTTAGAGATAAATTTCTTAATGGTAGAGTAGGCGGCGTTTGCCGCCGCTAATTCTGCAAGCATTACCGCTCCATGAGCCGATCAAGTTTGGCGTCCAACGCGTCTAAGCGAGTGATCACGCGGTCAATGTCATGCTTCGATTCAGACTTAGTAGTATAATCTCGCGCTATCTCTTCGCGCGTAATGTTTAAAAGCCTTCTCAATGAATTTAACTCAGCGTGAGCGCTGTGTAGCACCCAAGCAAAAAGGGCCAACCCAGCGGTCAGCCCCAAACTCCACAGCTCTGCGCTCTCCATTGTTACGTCTTGATGCAATACATAAGCGCGACGTTCCGTGGGCGAGTTTCTACATCTCCAACCGCGTCGGTAGTGCGCGTCGTAGGCTGGGACTCCCGCGATCCGCTTCCCGTTCCAGATGATCCACTAACGCCACGAAATGTATGCGTATGCGATTTAAACGCGTCAGCTTGCTCTGTACCAAAATTTCGCCCAGCATCATACATATTATCCGCATCAACGTTGGATTTTGCGTTTGCCCAGCCGCGAACAAACACGCCTCTCAAATCTGGGATATTGAAAGTTGTTGGAGCAGTTTCAGCCCAAGGCGCAAAATTTTCATCTCCCGATCCGAAAGTCGTGCCAATAGCCGTAAACAAGTCCGAATAAGTTGCTCTGCTTATTTCAGCTCCATCGCACTCCAGCCAGCCCGTTGGAGCCGTGGTCATGGCAAATGCCATCACAGCGCCCGCTGGTGTAGAAGCGGCAACTTGCGCGCCGACAAAAGCAGTCGTGGCAATATTGGTTGAGCTATCGCCAGCGGTAGGCGTTGGCGCTGTTGGCGTGCCAGTCAGCGCTGGGCTGGCAAGTGGCGCTTTTTCATCCATTTGCGCTTGCATGGTTTGCGTGGAGCTGGCCCCGTCCAAGCTGTTTATCTCAACCGCCGTAACCGTTACAGCCGCCAACTTTGTTATATCTGCGCTGCCAATCGCAACGGAGTTAAGCGTAAAAGTATCGCTGACCAAATCTGTAAAAGAACCCGCCGCTTTCGTTGACCCGCCGATAATCGCACTATTGATCGTGCCGCCCGACATAGTAGCCGTTGTAAACACTGGGCTGGTCATTGCATCAGTGCCGTTATCCATTTTTTTCAAATGAGACATTCCAGACCGAATTGCATCATTAATGCCAGCCGGTGAGCAGCCCTCGCTAATATCAATGCCAGCCATGTCGCTATTGCTTGAGGGCGTTGTGTCGTACTCTGAAACTTTATTCTTGGGCATTTGGGTTATCCTCTTCAAATAATTCTGAACCATCCAGCAAACCGGCTTGCAGCAATGCTGCGTTTAGTCTGCGATCTCTCGCCCCAACCGCGCGGATACCAGTTGGCTTTTCCAACAGCGTTGCCATTAGCTTTGGGTCTTTGACTGCCTCAATAATAACTTGCCGCACGCGCAGCGCTGGCATGTTTTCAATAACGTTGCGAGCTGTTCGAGAACCCGCTGCGCCCACGATCAAAGGGGAAGCTGCGTTAGTCGGCATAAGGCCAGCTAAGTTAGCGCCGCCTATGCGCGCTAGGAAGTTGACGATCATGTTTTCTTTCGCAAGAAAGTCATTGATCGTATCCGTATTCTGAGCCGCTTCATCATATTGCTGCGCTTTTTTCGCTAAAGCTTTGAAGTTTCGCGCTTGCCCTTTGGTCAGCACGCCCTGATCAACTAGCGCCTCTAAGAATTTACGGTTGCCCGCTGGCTTGTCGAGCTGAGCAGTCAGAGCTTTTCCAGACAGCGAGCCATTGTTAGGAGTCGCGCGCATAATCACACCATCAATGATGGCGCTGCGCATACCGGCTAAAGCTTCCTCGCCACCAGAGCGGCGGGCCAAAGCAACCAAACGCCCAAGCTCTCTGTGGCTATTGGGTGAGCTAAGAGCTTTGCCTACAGAGTCATCTAAATTGTCAGCTCCAATGATCTTGGCAGCTAACGATTTCTTGCGTACATTCGGATCTTGCTTCTTAGCAAAGGCTTCCGCAATCCGCAGAAATTCTGCCTGTTCTTGCGCAGTTTCTATATTTGCTTTTAAGCCCAAGCTTTCCGCTTGCTGCGCATTCTTTTGCAAAAAGCTCTTCATCTGCGCTGGATCTACTTTGCCATTTGGCATCCCAGCTTGGCGCGCTAGTGCTAAGAAAAACTCGCGCTGCGCTGAAACCAAGTCTTCTGTATTTTGCCCAGAAGTGGCAGCGCGCGCCTGATCCATGTTGGCGGTTCTAGCACTGTCTGAGCCGCTAAAGCTTTTGTCTAAAGTTACGTCAGCCGGTGCTTCACCTCGCATTACGCTTTTGACAAAGGGCTGGCCGAAAATATCGTTTAAACCTTTTGAAAAATCGTTAGCAACTTTCACCGCTTCCGCTGTCCTATTTGCTGGCAATAACTGCCCGCGCGCGCGGCCAATATTTCCAAGGTCAGTTAAAATTGCGTTTGCCAGTTTGTTGTAAATCATTTGATTTGCGTAGTTGGGGTTCTGGCCTCTGCCAGCATCGCGCGCCTCGCGCAAAAAGGTGCTGCGCTGCTTTACCGCTTTGCCCGCAGAAGTCGCCCCAGCGCCAAAAACTTCATCAGCCTGTTTAATTAAAGCATTAAATTCATCAACGTATTTTGGCGTTGGCACACCTACGCCAACCTCGCCATCTTGAATTTTTACAAGCGCGCGCTGAAAGGCTGGCATTGCTACCTTTTCAGTTTTATCAACTTTGCCCCAAAGCTCACCCTCAAGTTTGCGCTGGGCCTTTAACTCAGCATCAAGCGCCGATCTAGCTTGTAGGCTGGCGGCGCGCTGCGCATCTGGCCGCGCATTCGGGTTTAATGCCAGCCTTGCATTCTCAGCGGTTTTCTTAAATTCATCTACGCGGGCCTGAGTTTTTATCAGGATGCTGTCTATGCGAGCGCCAATGCGATCTATGGTTCTGCGCTGATCACCGATTGGAATAACATTGCCAGCTTCCTCAGCTACCTCTGCGCTAGCTCTGGCTTGCTGCGCTTTAAGGTTTGCAGCAAATTCTGGATCTTTGCGAGCGAGCGAGTTTTCAATAGCTTGCAGCCTTTTGTCTCCGCTAACTTGACCGGCGGTTCCGCTGCCGCCCTCGTTTGCCCGTAACGCTTGAGCCGCTAGCCGTGGATCACCACCTTGCTCAATCACAGTCTTTTGCAGATCAGCCGCCGCCGCTTGCTGCCTACCGGCTGGCAAAAGAGTAGAAACAGCGCGCGTACCAGCGCTGAGCGTATTTGGCACAATGTTAGCCAATGCGGCTGGGCCAAGCCCGCCCAAAAGCTCGCCATACATTCTTGCAGTTGGGTCATCTGGATTAGTTGCTTCAGCAAGCCCAGCGCCGATAGCTGGGCCAGCGGTCATGGCAGCTTCCATTGAAAGAGCTTTAGCTGGGCTTCTGGCTTGCGCTTGAACTATGTCGCGCGCTGCGTTTGATATAGCGCCGCCTCTCGGCCCACTTCTCAGAGCGGGATCAACAACAACTTTTTTTCCATCTTTTGTAAAAGAGCTAATACGCGGATTTTGCAGTTGCGGCACAACGTTTTTCTGGCCTGTATATTTATTGGTAAAGCTCTTCATGGCTTGCGCGGGATTTACCCTAGACGCAGCGGCAACAACGGGAACAAGAGTGCCAACAGAGCTACCAACCACCTCACCACCGCGCGCAAACGGACGCTGATCAAGCGGCAGATCCTTAATGTCTTTGTAACCCAGATCAAAAGTGTCTTTTATTACGTTCTGGATAGATTGACTGCCGCCAATAGGGTTTTGCGATATTGGGCCAACGCCATCTACAAATGGCAACAGGTTAGCCAGCCGTGGCAAATTGTTAATTATATCAACAGGAGCGCCAGCGATTTGCGCTAAACCCGCGTTTATCCCGCGCCCTGTGCCCTCAACTTTTTCAACGCCGCTAGATGGCCTAACTTCTAAGTAAGCCCGCTTAACCGTATCCCATTCTGGCGTGCCTTTTTTAGCTTTGTTCGCAACTAACCAGCTCGCGTATTTCTCAGCTTTTGCTAAATTTGCCATTTTTATTCCTAATCAATGAGATCGTCAGCCGCGCCAATGCTGCTTTGTGTTGGCGCAGTTGCGTTTGCTATCGCTGCATCTTCTGGTGTAACGCCCGCCGGTAGCTTGCCGCTTAAATATGCGTCAGCGTCTTGCTGCGCTTGGCTCGTTTGCTCGCCAAAACCGCTGCCCGCTAAAGTTTTCTTTAGTGCTTCAATAATTGCTGGAACTGTTGCTTCAATAGATTGAGCGCTCGTTACTGCTGTTTTCGTATTGCCCTTTTTATCTTGCAAAATAGTTTTTGCCGCTGATAAAGCCGCTGGCAAAGTCTGAGTAACAAGGTTTTCAATTTTTCCAGCCATTACAAAGTCACTGTCAAACTTGCTGGGCAAAACTTCACCCGTCAGATCCAACGCAAACTTACTTCCTAAGCTTGAAAGCTGCTTAGAAAGCGGCCCTCTAATAGCTTGGTTAATCGTATTCATCTGCCTAATCGCGCCGGTTTGAGCTGGCGAGACTGGCCCCGTTCCCAGCATCCCTGCGCCAGTGTTAAAGAAGCCCTTGAATGCGCCACCAATATCGCCCGCTGCCGCTTGCTTAATGTTAAAGGAGTCAAACGTTATATCTGACGCGGGATCATCTGGCGGGTTTTTAAGCTCATCTAGCGCTATCTGATCACTTGCGTTTTCTATTTCTTGACCATCAGTTTGCGCTTTTGTTAGCGCATTGCTTGCCTCGCTAGCTGTGCCAAGACGCGCCTCTTGATCTTGCGCAACCTCAAGCTGACCTTGCTGAATTTCAATTCGCTTCAGAGCTGCATCAACGTCTGCTTCCTGCGCTGCCGTAAGCTTTGTGTCAGCTAGTGCTTGAAGCTCGAACTTGAGCCGCAATAAATTCTCAGACTGTTTGCCTCTAACTTCTGCATTGCCATCACCAATTTTGTCATTCAGCTCTGCCATTGTTTTCTGGGCTTGCAAAGAAAGACCAGCTCTCAATCGGGTCAGCGCTGTGTTGTTATCGTAGCCAGCTTGATCACGCTCCATATTACGATCAAATAACGTAGTTGCAATCTTCTCTTGCTGTAAGGCTTGCATGGCCTCTTGGCCTGTCATGCTGCCAGAAAGAATAGCACTTGCTAAATCTGTTCGCCCCTGCGCTTCGAGGAATTTCGCAGTTCGATTATTCGTTGCCGCTTGCTTGCGCTGTCCTTTTGTAGCCGCAACCCTCGCGTCCAAGCCCGCATCGGGATTTAAACGCAAGCTGTTGAGCGCAGATGCTAAGCTAAGCGCGTTATTTTTCGTCGTGTCGCGCTGATAAAACTTCTGCCCATCTTCACCTTCAGCGCCTTCAATTTGCTTCTGAAGCCCAAGCATTTGCAAGAATGATTTTGGCTCTTGTTTTGGCATCATGGGTAACATTTGCGTGGCTCCTTTATTCGCGGGCGCTTGCTGCGGCAACCCCCGTAACTCGTTTCTAAAATTTCTGTCATACTGGTTGCCATCAGTGCCAAGAATGTCGGCGCTGGCTCCGCTTGCGCTGCCCCTTGGACGCCCCGTAAACCAAACGCTAGCGGCGTCATAAGGGTTGCCGTACTTCTCAAGGCTTTTGCCAAACTGAGAGCGGAAAACTGCATCTTGAACGTCATCGTTGGCTAAGAACTGATCTGGCGTTAAGGCTTGCCCAATGACTTCTTTTGTCCAGCTAGGGATGTTAGAACCCATGACTTGATATGCGCCATAAGCTCTATCACCTTTTTCAGTAGGTGGCCCAAGCGCAGAGTAATCGCCGCTTCCCCTGCTCTCTAGGTTGCGGATAGCTTGCGCGTAGCGCTCAAGTTCGCTGATCATCCTGTCGGCGCGCCGCCACCGCCACCGCCGCCGCTGCCGCCGCCGCCGCCCATGCTTCCCAAGGCTTCCATACCAGCCGAAAAGTAATCAAACAGACCGGGCGTTTTCGTTTCTGTGCTAGTGGTGCTTGTGGGTGCATATCCAGCCGAGCCAGTCAGCGCCATGAGCGCATTTAACCTTTGCTCCATGCTCGCATTCTGATCGTTCAGAAGCGCCATATTCGCATCCAAGCCAGCTTGATCCTGATCTTGCATCATGCTGCCTGTGCCGGTCAGGCTGTCAATTATGCTTTGATCCATGCCCAGCAAATTGCCCGCCGTATTTATGCCGGTGTTCATAAGATTGGCATTTGTTGTTTCTGCGCCAGTCAAAAGTGACAGCAAATTGCCGGTGTTCATTTGATTGCTTAAATCAGCTCTGAGCTGGCGATCTGCGTCAGCCGCCATAACATCGCCCATCGCGCGCGTCACGCCTCTGCCAACCCCTTGACCAAATGCGTCTGAGCCTAAACGCCCGCCCATAGCATACTGGCTGGTGGCTTTGTTAATCGCATCATTAGCAACGCCGTCTAGCAGTTGTGAATTTGCTTTCGTGCTTACGCCGCCGCCATCTAGGGCTGCTTGGATCTGTGAAGTGTCAACCATGTTGCCACCTAGCAAGCCGCCGACAGCGTTTTTTGCGCCGGTCAAATAGTCAGAGCCAAACAAGCTTGACGCTAAATCATAAGCAGAGTTTTGATTGCCAGTTAAGGCAGCTACACGCTCACCATCGTAAACCGCTGGGTTGTAGCCCATGCCAAAATCCATAGCAGTTGTAAAAGGATTGTACTGCGCAAACGCACCGTACAAATCGTTCTCAATCGCGGGATTTAAATATGCTTGGCTCTCAGTTTCGTTTTTGCTCTCTTTGCTCATTTTTCTAACTCCATTTCGTAGGCCACATAAGCGGGCTTCCAGCCCTTTTTCGCCCAACCTTTTCGCCCAAAGCACTCAAGCCAGTCACAACCGTTATGCTTTGCGTGCTTTTTCAGATCGTCCATTAAATCGTCTAACCATTCGTCCATCTGCTCACCGCCCAAGAACTCAATTTTAAGCGCTTTGCCGCGCGCATAAACTGCTTTGCGCGTTGTTAAAGCTGCCACAAATTTTTTGCTGTTCTCGTCAATTATCGCCCAAATCAGGTAATCACCCGCCAGCGCATCAGCGTACAAATCTTTCAAATTGTAACGCCGCTCACTGAGGTTAAATGCTTTTTGCAAGAGCGGTGCTAAGTGAGGCCAAAACGCAGGTAAAACCTTCGTCGGAATAACTTGTATTCTCAACCAACCACCAAGTAGTTAAACGTGCGATCAGTCGATGCGGAGCTAGAATGCGTAACCGTAAAAGATTGCTTACTTTGCGCAGAAATGTAAGGATTTTCTGCCGCTGCATTGGCGCTCGTTGCTGTGAGTAAGATCGTTGATTCAGAGCCAGCTCTATAATCCGTGATCACTGTGGTAGTCGCATTTGCTGCTAATGTAAGCGTGCCGCCGCCGTTAAACTTGCCGTCGACCAGCAAGTTTACTACGTCAGCGACTTGGCGAACTGTGGCGTTATTTGGCGGTAGCTTATAATAACCAATCGTCATCTGCGGCCACTTTTCACAATGTCAGTTGATACGCCTAAAGCATTTTCCCAATTGCCCGCAATATTTACGCGCACCCTGTGGTAACGTCCGTTAGAACGCACGTTGCACAAGTTGTTAGCATCAAGCGCTACCGCTGGCGTGAAGGTAGGAGTGGCAACTTGCCGACTTCTTGTGCCTACTGCGCTGCTCACAGTAAGTGCCGTATCTGCGCCGCGCGTTGTAACATATGGTGATACGCTGCGAACCAAACTAAACCCGTTTTTTACTGGCTCAAACTCAGCCGTTTCCAAAGTTGCGTCCAAGGGCGTGCCGCTAAAGTTGCACAGCTTTTTATCTTTGCTGGCGCTTAGCTGGAAGCTGCCGCCCTGATATGCGGGGCTGTCCAAAGACGTAGTTAAGCCCTCTAACGTTGAGCTGATATTTGCTAAATTCTCTAAGCTTGTGCCAAGCGTTAAGCTTACCCCAATGCTTTCGTGATCGATGCGCGCCAGTGACCATTTTTTAACGGCATAGTTGTAAATGATTATGCTGTCAGGATCACCTGTACTTTCGATTGACGGATAGCTCCACATAACAAGCTGATTGAGCGGATCAATCGAGCAAGTGATGCGGTTAGTGAAATTTGAGTTTAAGTCCTTTGCAAAGAACTCATCAACTTTGCCAGCACCAATAGGAATGGACTGCGCGCCGTTGAAGAAAAAGAAACCATCCTCTGCCAGATAGAACACTTGGCTTGGGCCAAGGCTGGCTATGCTACCCGCATAGTTGCAACCTCTGTTTTCTACTTTTTCAAACGTAAAGATAAGCGGGCTACCAACGTAAGTCATTCTGGCAATCGCGCGCTCTAAGAAAACAACGCCATATTCGCCGCCAACTATGCCAGTGATATGCCCGCCATCTGGAATATCTTGAATGTCAGATTGGCCTGTGCCAATTGTAAAATCAGTGCCATTGTTAATTTGTGACCAGCGCACGCGATATGGATAATCAGCCGCGCCGTAGGCGACGTTGGCCGTTACAACAAAATCTCTCACAACAGCGCAAAACTTAGCTGCTGGCGCGCCAGAAATATCAGCGAAGTTAGAACTTGATCCAACCTCATGTTTTTGCAATGGCTGATTTAAAGAGCCCGCCGCTATTATGTCATTGCCAAATTGCACAAACTGCCATTTTTCATCTGGGGTTAAGCTGTAGTTTCCAGTTTTACTAACGTTGTCTAAGTCGCGCGTTGTGGCATTTTGTTTGTAAATCTTTGACGCATCGCCAGCAAAAACTTGCACCGTGCCGATTGTCGTTTTCGCCGTTGCCATTCCACGAATATAGCTGTCAGCCGCGCCGCTGAAGGCGCTTAAATTATTAAACGGCTTGTAACCCCTAACATCGGCAATCACGTTTTGAGCCACCATCGAGCTGTTAGCCATCAAAGCTGACTGATCTGGTAGCCATTCTGAAAAAGGAGTCATGAAGCTTTCTTCCAAACATTAGCGGGTAAAACATCGTTAAAGCTAGGCTCGCCCCAAGCCGAAGCGGGCTGAACATTATCAGGCGTTGCGCCCCAAATTTCGTCTACATTTTCTGAGCCAGTTGTCGGGGCTTGCCAGATAAGACTTTGATCAAACGCGACAGCTACGGCGGTCATTGATAGTTCGCCTCGCGCCGTAGCCAGCGATACAACGTTGCTGCTCGCATTTAAGCTTGAGGTTGAAACCAATTCCGCTGAAATGTTCCGCGATATTAACGGCTCGGCTACCGTTAGCGAACTCTCGGCTCTTAGGTCTGCCCCAATGTAAAATGGAACGACGCGCGCAGTAAACGCAAGATCAGCGCTGACGCTTGCATTGTGCGCGGCAGAGGCTTCAGCACTTGCAGTAAACGAAAAGCTCACATCCGCTTCAGCATTGTTTGCCAGCTCACCAGCAACGCTTGCAGTAAGCGCAAAATCAGCGCTTACTTCAGCATCAGTTGCCAGCTCACCAGTAGCGCTTGCTGTAAGCGCAAGATCAGCGCTTACTTCTGCATCAGTGGCTAGCTCACCAGTAACACTTGCTGTAAACGCAAGATCAGCGCTTACTTCTGCATCAGTGGCTAGCTCACCAGTAGCACTTGCTGTAAACGCAAAATCAGCGCTTACTTCAGCATCAGTTGCTAGCTCACCAGCAACGCTTGCTGTAAACGCAAGATCAGAACTAACTTCAGCATCAGCCGTAAGCTCACCAGCAACGCTTGCTGTAAACGCAAGATCAGCGCTTACTTCTGCATCAGTGGCTAGCTCACCAGTAACGCTTGCTGTAAACGCAAGATCAGCGCTTACTTCTGCGGGAATATCAGTGCTGCCAACCACGCTGCTAGTAAATTCAAAATCAGCACTTGTTTCAGCATTAATTCCCAAGTCGCCAATAGAGCTTGCTGTAAATTCTAAGCTTGCAGAAACATTAGCGTCAATTGGCTCAGAACCCGTTGCGCTTGCTGTAAATTCTAAGCTTTCGCTGACTTCGGCATCAGTCGTAAGCTCGCCATTAACACTTTCTGTAAACGTCAGATCAGCGCTGACTTCTGCATTAATTGGCTCAGAGCCTGTTGCGCTTGCTGTAAATTCTAAACTTGTAGCAACATTAACATCAACCGCAATTTCAGGATCGTTAGAAGACGTAAATGACAGCG
>Ga0181410_1001394_pt1 | contig 10260 bp, 13 predicted proteins | sample 33SPOviralmetaG_FD_130112 | JGI IMG/M metagenome (GOLD analysis project Ga0181410, IMG submission 130112) | Marine viral communities from the oligotrophic San Pedro Time Series (SPOT) site, San Pedro Channel, CA, USA - 33 SPOT_SRF_2012-06-20 | ecosystem: Environmental > Aquatic > Marine > Strait... | reverse complement strand
CATTCAGGAGGTAGCAGGTTCGATCCCTGTATCCTCCACCAAACGGTCCCTTCGTCTATCGGTTAGGACACGTGGTTTTCATCCTCGAAAGAGGGGTTCGACTCCCCTAGGGACCGCCAGACAAAAGTGTGCCCGTAGTTCAGTTGGATAGAATACGAGTTTCCTAAACTTGGGGTCGGAGGTTCGAATCCTTCCGGGCACGCCACACACCACATAATTAATTGTGTGAAGAAGTTTTACTCAATCAAAATTAAGCAGTTCAAGGAAAACATACCACCGGCACTGGCAGAGACAATGTTGTTAGACGAATCCAAACTTGTAAAGTACCTTTGGGAAAACAAAGCACTGGAGTTTAGATATCCTAAAAGCAAAGGCAGACTCGACCTATATGCTGATGAGAAATATCTTATTATGGGCAAGTTGAAATACCCAAACATGTTTGGCAACAAAACAAGAATGGGGTTTATGGAACTGTACATGGTACACAGAATAAATCAGCGTATGAATCTTGCAAGGGGAAGCACATAATGAAGATTGGACACTTCGACGATAAAGGACTACCCGAAGGGTTTGGAAACAAGAACCCGGATGGTGCACAGTACACACTGAACTCTTTTGGATATAGGTGCCCTGAATGGTCGCCAATGCCTGACGGTAAAAAGAACGTGGTCATACTAGGTTGCTCACACACGTTTGGCCAAGGCCTCAACGACGACGAACATTGGGTTCATTTCTTGTCACAGCACAACACACAACGATTAAGATACTGGAATCTTGCTCAGCCTGGGTCGAGTGGCGATAAAATTGTAAGGACATTGTACGGCAGTGAAAAAATAATAGATCCAAGAGTCGTGATAGTATGTTGGCCAGACTGGAGTCGTCGCGAGAGATTTGAAAAGTCGCCTATTAACTTATCAGGAGGGCATAAAACTTTGAGACATGAAACAGACGAGACGGACCTTAACAACTTCCTAAAGAATGTTTTCTTTGTAGAGAAGTATGGAGAAAAGAACAACAGCAAGGTCTTTCATTGTTTCGCACAACAATCTTATCACGAACACATAGACGGTCTTAATGTTTTGAAAGAACAAACAATTTATAACTGTTGGCCATGGTGGCACAAGGTTAGTCAACGAGAATTACAATCAAACAGTACAGCCAGAGATGGCCTACACTATGGGATAAAGCATCATGAAAGATTCGCTGAACTGTTTCACACTCAATTTGGTCACAAATTAAAATAATCTTTATACTCTATACCTCGCAAGGTATCCTGCTTGTGTATGAACTCCATCAGTTGTTCTGTATTATCCTTATCTATAGCAACATGATCCGGGTATAGATGTCTGGCACGTTCTGTTAATACATTTTTGTATCGCACATCAAGAGCCCTGGGCATAGTTAGGAATGCCCAATCGTGTGGTATGTTTTTGTCTTTACAGAATTCTATTATGTCTGGTAAGTTGTTAACGTTCAACGAACTAACGGTGGTCCAACAATCTAGTTTTAATAACTTATATTTTTTTTGTAGTTCCAGGTAGGCTTCCATGGTCTTAACATAGTCGGTCCACTTTATGGGCCACCTTGCATAATCGTGCACCTTGTCTATTCCGTCGAGGCTCATGGTCACTATTACAGTTGTTCCCCTTTTAAGTACATCTTCTATCTCGCTGATCATTCTCGAACCGTTGGTGTTCATTCTCACAATTTTTACATTAACAGGTAAGTCCTTTAAAATCTTTTTGTAGTTCTTGCTGGCAGTTGGTTCTCCACCGTTCACGTCAAACTCGATGATTCTTTCCTGCGGAAGTTTTTTGAAAACATCATAGTTGTCTACTCGTGGAAAGTCTTTCTTTGATTCCAATGCTCCTATCTTTGTGCTGAGATTTGAATTGCAGGATTGGCAGGCACTGTTGCATATATTATCAAGTACACCACCTACTATAAGATAATCATTACGCAAAGGTTTTAATATCTTATGCCTTTCTATACTATTGGTTCTAACACTTTCGCCTTTAACTTTTTCAGATTTCTCACACCTTAGACACTCTGCAGGCCACTGGTCCTTGCTCATTTTGTCTTTAACGTCCTGCAACCATTTGCTTTGATCTAGAGCTTCGAGTGTGTCGAATCCTTTAGCATTTAACATATGTCCACACTTACCCACAGATCCGTTACGATTCAGTCTTGTGAAGTGTTCTAACCTAGGACAATACATTTCTATACCTCTTGATCAAGTAACCAATGTTGACAGTTTCGTTATAGTACTTTGTTAGATGCCGGTCCACTTCCACAAACGGTTCGCACACAGGTAAGTCTATCTTGACTTTACTCTTGTGTAAATGCACGTCTGTTATATTACTGATGTGTTTAAACGGACGTATAGTTATAAACCCTTTATAAAATTTGTACAAATGCATCAACCAAATGTATTGAGGGGTGAAGTGTCTGTCGTGCACCTTCCCTTCATTTACCAACTTCCAAGTCTCATTGACATCTAAGTTCTGTTGTCTACAGTATTCGTTAACACCCGAAACGAAACGCTCCTCTGGTTCTCGTATCATGATGTCTATATGATTGCAGTGGTGTATTTCTAGATTAACATATTTCGTATCACAAACAGACATCAATGTGCTTTGTCCTACTCTGAATATGGGATAGACTGTGTGTGGACCCACGTCAACTACAATACAATCAGTGTTCAATAATTTATTCCAGTGTTTAAGCATCCAATTCCTCAAATAGTTTTTTAAAAACTTTTGTGCTGTTGACATTCCTACGCTTGTCCATACTGTCAATTTCTTTCCTAAACCTTGCGAGATCTTTATTCCATGGTGTGGTAGTGAAATAGCTCAAACAATTTTCATAACTGTTTTTCAAATATCCTGTTGCACCCTCATTGATTCTCTGTTTCAAACGATCGGTCGCCTGTGTTATCATGTGCTCCGGTAAGTTTAACATGTTCCACCAGTAAGGTCTGAACAACGGTCCTGCTATAAAACTGTTGTCATGGAACCCTTTGGCTCTGAGTAGGTCCACACAATCGTGCAGACTATCTCTGTTTAGTATAAAGTGTAACATGTTGAAACTTATTTTGTGATCCAATTTATTAATGGTATCGAGGTTGTCGAGGAAGTCGGTCCAGGATCCATGGTGTCGTATATATTCATATTCTTGTTCTATGGTGTCCACACTTACAGTCCAGTGTACGTTTTTGAAAGAACACAGTAGTTCGAATATACCTGTTCGTGTAGTACTCAAGTTTGTGTTGACTCTGATATGGCATTCCGGATTCTTATCCTTCAACAGTTCTAGAAACTCCTTGTTGTCCTTCATCAACATAGGTTCTCCTCCGGCAAGGTATACGTTTTGTAATTGTTCGATGTTTTCAAAAACAAAGTCTTTGACTTCTTGTCTCGCTTCCTTGTTACTTTTGATAGGTTGATTCATCTCCTGCGACCACTTACTACTCCATTCGGGGTTACAGTAAACACAGGCCTGGTTGCAAGAGTTAGTCCAACGCAGGTCCACGTGCTTCAAGTCAAACTTGTTTACGTTGTCTAACATAGAGAGATCCATCTTCGATGCTATTTCTTTATGGTAATATAATCTACTGCTAATGCTGTTAAGGTCGCTTCTTGCTTTCTCCTGCAAATGACAACCCTCACAGTTAGAGGGTTTGCGATCGGCCAACATATCCTGTTTAAGTTTAATGTTTGCTTCGCCATTTAATATATCAGATATTTTTGTATGGTTGATGTTGCCTAGTTTGTTTCTAGAAATAATACAGTTTTTTACATCGCCGTTTGGTTCCAATTCAAAACCTGTCCACGGCAAGGTACAGACACTTTTGTTTTTTAAGAAAGACTTCGGATCCACTACAGTGGTATCCTGTTTTTTGATTTTGCTATAGACACCTGACTTAGGTGTATACTGTCGTGTAACGTGAATATGTCTATGACACTCTTTGTCCACACATCCACATTTTCTCCACCTCGGCCTTGTGTATCCACTTCACCAGGACGTATGACAGATATGTATGGTTTTTTATCTTTCCATGTCAGTTGTCTCGATGCTTCTTCGAGGGCAAGTTTTTGCAATCGGTATTGACTCATCTCAAGGTCGTCTAAGTTATGAGGTATGCTGTTTACAGGTTGCTCGGTCATTATTGTAGAGATGTTCCATATGTATTTGTCTTTGCCTTGCCATCTCTTCCAGACCTCATACAGCAGTTCTGTCTGTGCGTAACCCGACTGGGCGTTGTTAATGAATAGGTCACAGGGTTCGATCAACGAGGCTATGTGAGGAATCCTTCTGATGTTCTCACCTTCACTACGACTTATTCCCGTGATCATGTGTCCACGTTCTTTAAGTTGTTTAGCAAAGGATTTGCCAATTCCGGCTGTGTGTCCTGTAATCGCAATCTGCATAGGAAATATTTAAACAATACAAGAAGTGCTTAAATATTTCCAAATGTCAAGTATTCACACAGTAGAAGCCGCTTATCACCCAAAAAACAAAATGGGTTTCCTGATCGATTGGTTATTGACCTTGAAGTGCAATTATGACTGTACCTATTGTCCAGTTGGACCATTAGGGCATGATAACTCCAAGGCTCATCCCCCAACCGAAAAATGTATGACCATGTTAAGGCATATGTATGAATATACAGACACTGTAATGCAGTACAAGAAGAATGCCTTCAAAGATGTCATCCTAAACGTGTATGGCGGAGAAGCATTATACCACCCCGACATAGAAAATATACTGATTGGATCCACGAGGGAATACGAAAAATATGCTGACCGGTGGAGATTGCGTAGGAGGCTCACGACCAATGCTACAGCAACAGCAAGAATATGGAACACCGTTTGTGAAAATATAGAAGGGATCACTTTCAGTTATCACAGCCAAGGCCCGGACAAACTAAAAACTCAGTTCAAGAAAAACATAGACCATGCAATTAAAAAGGACATAGAGCATGACATAATTGTTTGCATGTACCCGAACGAAAGATACTGGCAAGAATGTTTGGACTTCATGAAATACTGTACTGAAAATAAATTGAATGCAAGACCCAAGTTACTAGACGGCATAGAAGGAATTTACAACGAAAGTCAGTTGGAGGCACTCATACCTTACTTGAAAAACTTTGGACCAGAGGATATTGCAAAGATCGATAAGACATCTAAAATTGCCAACCAGACAAGGGGTTGTTGTGGTGGAAGACCCATGTGCATGAACAGAGATATTAAAAATTACACATCCATGATCCCGCGTGATTTAGGTTTCAAGGGCTGGCACTGTTCAGCAAACCAATTCTTCTTATCAGGTAACAACATCTCCGGAGAATACTCTACTAACAAGGATTGTAGAGTGAAGTTAGATGGTACCCGTGGCGCCATAGCAACAATAGACACAATGGACGACTACATAGCACAAATGAAATCACAAACAGAGTTACCAACGTTGATGTGTGTCCAGGACAGATGTAGATGCGGTACTTGTGCACCGAAGAGTGTTCACAAAGAAAATTTAAATAAAATATTACAGATATACAACCAGGCCTAGTCTTTCAGATACCTTAACGGTTCTTTAAAGAAAGTGCAGGCCAACACGATTCGTGGGAAGGTGCATTCCTTTTCAATAACAATATTATGTGCTATCTGACTATTGAACACAACAGGTCGGGTCAGTTCTAATTCACCAAGCAACTTTAATTTTGAGTAGTCAACGTTCTTAAAAATGTAATATTTTTTGCCAAACAGGTTAATCTCAGGCCGGGTGTTGGCTAAAAGTTCTTCGGGTATCTTGTACCATCGGTTGTAACTGTTTTGTGTGTTTAGTATGGGTATATTGATTTTAGCAGTGATAGGCAACTCGTCTATGTGTAGATCTACGTCTTGCTGTTTGTTTATAACAGTCAATGCCACTTCACGTATGATCAACCCCATGGACTTGCAGTAGTCTACCAACGCAGGTGTTGATTGCACTAGGTCGGCTGTGTGCACCTTGTTCCACAGTGAGGTGCTGTCCAACAATCCCGGATCGGTCGATCTTACCCAGTCCATTACTTGTTCCTGTATCTGTGACAGATTATCGCAGTCTAGTTTGTGATATGGCTTCATCGTATTAGGGTGGGCATTTCTATCAGTACCTTGTAGTTTTTGTTTTTCAGTTGATTTATAGCGTCCATGCACTTCTCGTATTCGTCATTGCGGATATCTAGAACGTCCTCATGGGCAAAGTCACTGAACGTGTTCCAGTTGGTTATTCTATTGAACCACAATCTATCGGCCCCGCAAGACTCTGCTAATTCGGCCATGATTTCCAGCTCTAGGTAATTTTGTTTCTGCACAACAAAATGTAATATAAACTCGAAGTTGTGTCTACGCTTCAGCTCTCTGACAGCCATTAGGTTGTTTACTATTGCTTCAAATGATCCACCCCTCCTTAATTTTTCGTATGTTTGTTTGGTCGCCCCGTCTATGCTTACGTTCAACACATCTAATTTCTCAAACATTCCTGTGTGTCGTTGGTACATCTTCTTGATCAGTAGCCCGTTGGTCTGTATTGTGAATCTCACATTTGGTAGGTCTTTTGTTTTTTTGATGAAGTACCTATACACCAGGCTGGCAAATGGATCACCGTCACTGCCCACGTGTATGTTCACGTTATGAGATGTTGATTTAACATACTCGATGATCTTGTCTGACATTGTATATTTTCTTTGTAAGCGAACTTTGTTTCTCTCAAAAATCTGTTTGGTCCTACAACTCGGACAACTGAGATTGCAACTGTCGTCGATTGCTAGTCTTATGTGCTTGATCTTCCTTTCTGGGTTGGATGCACCCCAGGGCACGTTTCCGATGGATCTTTTGTCCAGGATGTAGGAACATTGATTGTTGTTGCAGTACCTGTATGAGCCATCGCTTATGGATTCTTGTAACTGTGTGGACACAGGGGATTGTAAGATTTCGTCTAATGATTTAAGTTGAAGGTTTCCTATGCTCTGGGGCAACCATGACTGGCATTCACACGCATAGCAACTGCCCTGCTTGTCTATCAGGACCGTGTCGAACGGTCTGGGACAGCGACCCTGTATCTGTAGGTCCTTGCCTGTGTCTATGCCATAGTGATCGAACAGTCGCTGATTAATCATTTGTTGGGTCAGTTATCATGTCAAGGGTCAGGGGTTTGGTCTCGTCGGCCTTCTGTTCCGGCATCTGCTGTGTCTTCTTGTTCAGCCTACGCTGTTCCTTGTCGTGCTGTTTCTGTAATTTTTTTGCACCTCTGGTGCTCTTGTAATCGTAGTGTATGCCCATCGCGAACCTCCTTTGCTACTCGTAATTATATACGCTAACGACGTTGGTGTAAACTATTTTGGTAAAAAAAGTTGCACTTAATGGTTGCATTTTGAATAAATATGTCTTACAATCCAGAGCGGTTGCTAGGCCAGTAATCGCACATTAATCATATAGATCAGAGGAGAAAAACAATCTATGAAAATGACTAAGAAAAAAGCGGCGGTAGGTGTAGCGATTATAGTAGCACTTGTAGCCATATGGTCGGTTATGAAACCGGCACCGGCTGAAGCGGCCGAAATGAAAGTTTATGGTTCATTGAACTACATGCTTTCAAACAATGAGAATGCTTCAGGCGTGGCAACATCAAAAGCGGAGAACAACGGTTCTTCAATCGGTGTTGACTTAACAAGCCCACTATCAGAGGGTGTCGACGGCTTCGCGAAGTTAGAAGTTGAAATCGATGCGGATGACTCTGGTTCTTCACCATTTGATTCAAAACTGGCATACGCTGGTATTGACATGGGTGACGCAGGTGTGCTATCAGCAGGAAGACAGAACTCTGTGTTTAAGGGTGCTGTTACATCTAAGACGGATGTGTTCCCAGAATACGGCGGAAGTGCCGCACAGAAACTTTTCAGCAGAGAGTCACACACAGTGGTTTACTCTAAAAGTTTAGGTGCTGTCCAGTTCGACAACTTGATCAAAGTTGACGGTACAACTGGTAAATCAGGTGTTGACGTGTACGAGACTGCGGCCACTATGGACTTATCTGATTCACTAAACATCGGTGTTGCATACACGGATGACAAAGTGAACGCAGTAGAGTACAAGGGTGCAGGTGTCACGTTTGACATTTCTGATGCCACATCAATCGGTTACAACCATACAAGAAAAGAAGTAGAGTCTACTAAAATAGAAACTACTGCTAACGAAGTAGTTGCTTCACACCTAATCGGTGCAACAACTATCTCAGTTGGTTATGGTGAGATCGAGGATGGCAACAAATACACTACAGTGGGAGCCGAGAAGAAGATCGGTGAGAACTTTAGTTTATACGGTGCTTTCCAACAAACTGACGTGCCTACAGGTGTAGACACACAAGACGCGGCGGCTGGAATCAAATTCACATTCTAGTTTGCTAACACTGTGGAGTCGGTCAGCTCAAAGAAGGGCAGGCCGGCTTTACGCTTTTTAACGCTTCGCGTTATTTCTTAACTTACGCTATTTTTGGTAATTTACGCTTTCGCTTCCTTAAGCATTGGTAAAAGTAACTCTTCGGTCAACTTGTGATGTCCAAGCCTATTTGGGTGTACTGTGTCTGGCCAGAACAGACGATGTTCTTTGGTATCTATTCCTCGTTCTGCCCTTATACGATGTCTTGCAATAATCTTTTCTTGCAGTTCGTGATAGCCTAACAGTGCAACATCACAGTCTGGATATTGCCAGTCACGGCACAAGGTATCAATATGATTGTCCTCTGACAGTAACCATGCACGTAAGTCTTTGACAACTATCTTCCATCTAGGATACTGTGTCGCTAACCATTCCGGTACTTGACACACACCACCTATCAACCATATCTCTGTGTTGGGCAGTAGGGCATCCACATGCTCAAATGATCTTTCCAGCAGTGTCCTTCTTGTGTGATGATATTGTTCTAGGGTCGTTGGTTGTCGATCAACTTCTCTCAATGGATCTGTTAAGAACCAAATACAGATGTCTGCGTCCTTGTGGTCGTTGAGTTTAGATATCTGTTCGGCATTACTTGAACTACCTTCTGCTATAGATGTTATTTTATAGCCTGCTTCTTGTAGGTAATGCTTGGTGCCTTCATGCACAACCTCTCTAGAGAGGCTCCATTCTCCACACCCCCAACTGTCGCCTATGATTAAAATTTTTCCCATTGCAATGGTTGTTGTGTCCATTTTACTATTGACTCTCCGCCAAACACATTCTTGTAGTTTTTGTTTCCTGACTGGTGTACAAATATTTGATACCAACCCCATTCACTGCCGTTCAGTTCGTGTTTGTCTTTGAGTTCTGCTACGTCGGGCAATCTGTCTCTCGGGTGAAACTGTATATGATCCCATATCCTCCAAGGACATCCTGGTGCATCGTGGGCCTGCTCTTCCAATTTGTGTATGGGCGTTGGATTACCGCCTGGTGCTTGTCCTGTGTTGAATCCTATGACCCAACCATCTTTGGCGAGTTGAAGATACGGGTCGAAATCTACTTTAGTTGATACCAATGTATCAAACCTTAATCTTATTATTGTTTTGTATTTCTCAGGCAGACTCTTTACCAAATGATAGTGTGCCACCTGTTGATTTGCAGAATGCCAAAACTGTTTGTACAATTTCTGTTTACGATACATCTTACCATTCGGTTTGTCTGTGTATCTACGGAATATGTCACAGTCTGGCTTTACCTTTACATCAGCCATGCAATGATAATCCCATTCAGGTTCCGGTGTTTGTAGACAGTTGGGAACTTTTGGTTCCGGGTATCCTTCCCACTGTTGGAAAAAGAAATCATGTTCACCAAACACTTTCCTTTGCAGATCTATAACCTTCTCGTGTTCAGGCCCAGCGATTCCACTTACGCATACGGCTATCATGTGTACCACTCCTTCTCTGTCGCAACATGTTTTAATTTTGTTGTGCATTCTCCTGTTAGATTCCAAACATGCCAGTTCTCCTTGACTCCCCAATAGTATAGATGTTCATTGTCTAAAGTAAAGTTCATTAATTTTGTTTGATGATCTTTCAACGTGTCCCAATTACTTCTAAAATCTATCCATCTCAGTTTGAATATATCAACTATTTGTAAGTTATTCATACAAGCATCTCGCCAACTGTCTTCTTCGCACTGTGCAAGGAAGTTGTTTGCTAGACTGTTAAATCCTGACTTGGTTGGATACCAGTTGTTGATGTTGAACATCGTCTTCATAAGT
>Ga0181410_1001384_pt1 | contig 10326 bp, 10 predicted proteins | sample 33SPOviralmetaG_FD_130112 | JGI IMG/M metagenome (GOLD analysis project Ga0181410, IMG submission 130112) | Marine viral communities from the oligotrophic San Pedro Time Series (SPOT) site, San Pedro Channel, CA, USA - 33 SPOT_SRF_2012-06-20 | ecosystem: Environmental > Aquatic > Marine > Strait... | reverse complement strand
TGATAACGAAACATTTAACTTCGCAGTAAATTCCAATTTAATAATGGAAGATGAGCGAATGGATACATTGATAGATGCAGCAAAAAACTTTAAATCATTTGATGTTTATACTTCTGCTGAATGTATTGGTGAATTACAAGAGTTTGTACGAGATGGATTTGATTGGGATGTTTGGGAAAAAAATATTCTTAGAATGTATCATTCAGAAAACATAAACTCAGTACATATAATGATGACAATTTCAGCATTATCAGTTTGGAGTGTAAATGAATTTTTAGAGAAGATTATAAACTGGAGAAAAGAATTTGATGATAAAGAAGCATTTTACATGAGTGTAAATATTTTAAGATTTCCATCTTTCCAATCAGTAAATGTTATAGCACAAACTGTTAAAAACAATATTGCTGATAAATTAGAAGAAACAATCAATGAAAATAAAGAATGGATGAAAGAGTGGGAAATAAATCATTATGAAAGATTAGTTACATATTTAAGAAATGTAGATACATCATATGAAGATTCAGATACAATGTCTAATAAACATAATGATTTCAAAAACTTTGTTTTACAATATGCAAAGCGAAGACAAAAACCAATTGAAGAATATTGTCCACAAGAGTTTATAAATTGGTTTAGTACTATAAAAACGTTAGAAGAAAAACCAGCAATATAATGGCAGAAGAATACGACTTTAATGATAAAACCCACGGCGATGTGGTTTCAGATACTTTTTGTGTTTTACCATGGATACATTTAAATACTTGGCCCAATGGAAACGTATATCCTTGTTGTCTTACTGATTGGCGAGAAGATATAGGTAATTTAAAAGATGCAACTCTCGAACAGTTATGGAATGGTGGTAAAATGAAAGAACTACGAAAGTATATGCTTGAAGGAAAAAAGCATGATAATTGTAGAAAATGTTTTCAACAAGAAGAAAACGGTTTAGATTCAACAAGAACTTCTTCTAATAGACATTTTAAAAAACACATACCAGATATCACTAAAAATACCCTAAAAAATGGTCACAATAAAGATTTTAACTTAATTTATTGGGATTTTAGATTCTCCAATTTATGTAACATGAAATGTAGAATGTGTGGTTCTTTTCTATCATCTAAATGGTATGAAGATGACCTTAAAATCTTTGGAGGGTCTGAGTTAGATAGAGCATTGATTAATGTAAATGATTATTCAAAAAAAGATATAAAATTATATCTTGAAGAGTTTATGGATGATGTAGAAGAAATATACTTCGCTGGAGGAGAACCTCTTTTAATGGATGAACATTATTATATTTTAGAAGAACTAATTAAAAAAGAACGATATGATGTTAGATTAAGATATAACACTAATCTAGGATATTTAAAATATAAAAAATGGGATAATGTTAAACTTTGGGAAAACTTTAAAGCAAATGTAGCAATATTTGCATCCATAGATGGGTTTGGAAAAACTGCAGAATATTCAAGAAAAGGAACTAAATGGCCAATAGTAGAAGGAAACTTAAAAAGATTAATCGATTTAGAGTTCAACACACATATTAGTGCAACAACAAGTATATTTACAGTTTGGGAAGTACCAGATTTAGTAGATAAAATGCTTGAAATGGGATTAAGTATTTATAATATACAACTAAATAATGTACTTACAAATCCTTGGTATTATAATATCAACATCTTACCAGATGATTTAAAAGATAAGATTAAAGAAAAATATACGAATCACCTAAACTCTTTTGAAGATGAGGAAATAAAAGAAGCACTCAAACCCAAATACGAAAGTATTTTCAGATTTATGGATGAAGAACCACAGATGGATGTGGTTTTATTAAGAAAAGGTTTTAGACTAATGACTGATAAAATTGATAAAGGTAGAAAAGAAGATTTTGCAACTACTTTTCCATATCTTGCTGAATGGTATAATAGTATTACTGATTGGGAAGGTATAAGTTTAGGAGATGTTAGATAATGGAAGAAACTAGATTTTTATGTGATTTACCTTGGAAACATTTAAGTGTTCACCCACATGGAGTATGTTCAGTTTGTTGTGTTGCAAACCATGCCCATGGGCAATCAGCAGCATCAAATATTTTACCAGATGGTGGATATGAAAAAATAAACATTAGTGAGGGAATTGATGCCATTGTAAATTCAGATTCATTTAGAGAAGTAAGACGACAGATGGTTGCTGGAGAAGTACCACCTGCTTGTAAAACTTGTCATGATGTTGAGTTAGCAGGAGGTAAAAGTAAAAGACAAAAAGAATCCTTTTATAAAACAGATGTTGATAAATCAACAAAATCAGATGGTTCAATTTCTATTGATTTAATGAATGTTGAATTACGATTGGGTAATTACTGTAATTTAAAATGTAGGAGTTGTAATGCAGAATCATCTACAAGTTGGATTGATGATTATAAAAAATTAAAAGATAAAATAATTTTTCCAAGTAATTATGATGAACTTCAAACAATGAAATACACCAATTATGATTGGGTAGAAGATGAAGATTTTTATGATGCGTTAATTTCACATTCACCTAGAATAGACCAATTACATATTAGTGGAGGTGAACCATTCTTAGTTCCAAAACACTTTAAGTTATTAGATAAATTAATTGCAGATGGTTTAGCCAAGGATATGAAAATATTTTATATTACAAATGCAAATTATGATTTTGAAAAAATAAAACCAGCATTAGATAGATTAAAACATTTTCAGTTTGTTGGTATTTCTATTTCAGTAGATGATTTTGGAGATAGAAATGATTATATAAGAAAGAACGCAAACTTTAAACTTACAATAGATAATATTAAAAAATATATTACCGAATATAACGACCATAATTTTTATTACACAATTACACAAACAATCAATTCTTTTAATTTTTTATATATTGAGGAGTTAACACAATATTTGGTAAAGAGAGGAATGTATAAATTAGATGGTACTGGTTTAATTAAGAGAATAATCTCAAATCATGTTCATGCACCAGAATACCAATCAGCAAATATTATTCCAAGACAATTTAGAAGAAGTAAACTAGATTCTATTAAAGGGTTAGTATCAGATGAGTTTTATAATGATATCCATGGTAGGTATTACAACGCAGAAGATAATGGATATTCTGATTATTTTATAAAATCAACTGAAACATTAGATAAGTTCAGAAAAGAAAGTTGGAAAGATACTTTTGAAAAACTATATACATCTCTACAAAAATCACCAATTTAATTTTCTATATATTTATATATAATCAAAGGTTACATGGAAGATAAACTTGCAATCATTGTCCCATTTAGGGATAGACAAAAACACTTAGATATTTTCGCTCCCCACATTCATGAGTTCTTATCAGATAAGGGGATTGATTATGATATTTTTATTGCAGAACAAACAGATGATAGACCATTTAATTATGGTAAATTATGTAATATTGTTGTAAATGAAATATCAAAAGAATATACCTATTTTGCATTTCACGATATAGATATGTTACCCATAGATGATTCATGTGATTATCAATTTCCATTAGAACCAACACATTTAGCAACAAAGGTTCAAGTACACGAAAACAAATTACCATATCCACAGTATTTTGGTGGAGTAGTGTTAATTAGTAGAGAAGATTTTGAAGAAGCAAATGGATACTCCAATGAATATTGGGGTTATGGGTTTGAAGATTTAGATTTATTGTTTAGATTAAAAGAGAGTGGTGCGTATTTAGAAAAATTTTATGATTTAAATCGTGTATATTCTAATTATGATGAGTTAGATATACTACCCTACTGAATAGAAGAAGTAGAACCATCTACCAATGATAAAAAACATAAACTTAAATGTGTTACATTTGATAAAAATTCTCAAGGTCATGGTTTAATGAACCATCTATCTAAAACTCTTATAAATTCATCATTTACTTTTTCTACTTGGTTTAGAGATACTGGTGATATTGAAGATAATAAGAATTTATTTTGTATAGAGGGGTTAGATTCTGGTTTGTTTTTAAATAATGGAAAACAAGTTATAGCACAAATATGGGATGCAAATAGAGAAAACTACGAAATAGCAACTGAATACTTTAGAGATAGGTGGAATCATGTAGTTCTTGTATTAGATAAAAAAAGACATAAATTAACATTAAACTTAAATGGAAGGGAGATTGAAACCACACTCCCCACCGATTTTAAAATTTTTAATGAATACCAAAACTTTAAAATATCAGATAAAAAAACATCTATTGATTTAGCAAATATAGTATTATTTGATAAACCATTAAAACCAAAACACATTAAAGAATTATATTATAATGGAAATGTATCATTAGAATATATTGAAAATCATTTTGGATTAACACCATCATCAATATTTGATTTTGGAAATCAAAATGAAAACTTAGAATTTCCATCTCATTATGCAAAAAAACTTATTTTAGATAAAGGTTCAAATTGGAATCATTTAAAAGTAAAGGGTGAAGCAAAAACATTTGAAGATGAAGTTTCAGTAACAGATGAACTCTATCTACCAGTTAGATTAGATGGAAAGTACAATTCTTTAACACATAACAAGGATAGAGATATAATTGATAGATATTATTCTTATGACCCTGATATTGAAGAGAATGCAGATATATTTTTCGAAGATATTTTAACAAAAGAAATTGATTGGAGAGAAATAGGATTAAATTCGTTGAAGTATGAAACAACGAAAGAACAAATAGAAGAACTTAATTACACATTATTTCAAATAATTACATAAGATGACAGAAGAACAATTTAAACAACACATGGAAATTATGGGTGAGGTATTAGATTCGGTTCAATCAATCGAAGATATGATGTTTGATGCTAATATCAAAGAACATCAGAAAAAGGTTGAATGGAATTTATGGGAAATCCATAACTTAGCAAAAATCAAATTTAAAGGCTCAGAAAACAGACCATCAAGAGATGCAGAGAGAACAAAGGAGGAAACGAACGAAGAAGATAACTCATAAATTAGGAATTATTGTTCCATATAGAGATAGACCTCAACAACTAAAGAGATTTATTAAACATATGGGAGAATATCTAATAGATGTAGATTATCAAATCTTCATAATCGAACAATCAGATGATAAACCTTTTAATAGAGGTAAACTTTTGAATGTGGGTTATACTCATGCCATTGAAAGTGGTTGTGATTATTTTGCATTCCACGATGTTGATATGTTACCAGAAGATGTTGATTACTCTTATACTGATAAACCTTTACATTTAGCAACACATTTACAAGAACATGATTACGAAACCACCTTCTTTGATTACTTTGGTGGAGTAACGATGTTCAACAAAGAAGATTTCGAATTGATAAACGGGTTCTCCAACGAATATTGGGGATGGGGATTCGAAGATGATGACTTATTAATAAGATGTTTGGATTCTAATTTAGAGTTGGATAAAAACCAAATCGAAACGGGTGGTTCGGACGAACTACAAACATTTAAATTTAATGGAGATTCGTTTATCAAGTTGATAGGTACTAAAACTACTTTACTAAAAGATGATTTTACAATATCATGTTTAGTAAAACCTCAAAAAGTTAAATTAAACGAAAACAAAGATTATGATGAATTCCCAATACTATCTATACCAGGCTACAACATTGGATTATTTTACAATTCCTTTCGTAGATTCTTTTGTCAGACTTATGATATAAACAAAAAACCATACTCTATAAACTCAGATATAATTGGAGAAGCATGGGTATATCTTACAATGAGATATAGAGATGGTAAATTTGTTTCATTTTTTGTAAATGGAGAATTAGTTGAAACTATCGAAATGGAGGATTCTATACTACCACTGTCATCAGATGAAATATTTATTGGTTCTGCAAATGATAAAAAAGAAAATACAGAATTCTTTTATGGTAATGTTTCAAATGTAGAAATTTATGATGTATCATTAGAAGATGAAGAAATAAAAGAACTAAGTAAAAATCCAAATACCCCAAAAATAAGAAATATTGGGGACTATAAATCTTCGGAATTTTTGGTTACTCAATTATTACCCGAATTATCAACTGAAACATCATGTATCGATTTAGGCAGAACATATGAAACTACACTAAAAAATGTTTATCTATATAAACTGAATCAATCATTTAAAACATTTTTACCAAAACCATTTAGAAGAAATTCAAGATTTAAATCATTAAAACATGATTCAAACTCATCAATAGGTAATAAGTGGGTTCATCAAGAAACTAGAATTAACCAATTAAAGTATTATAATGAAGTAAGACACCATCAGGTTAACTTTAGAATCGATGGATTGAATACTTTGATGTATGATTTGATAAAAAGTAAAGATAAAAATAAAAATACAACACAAATAACTGTAAAATTATGAATCAATTACCAAAAAAAGGAATAATAGCAGGTAACTTTGATGTAATTCATCCAGGTTATCTTAAAATGTTTAAAGAAATTAAAAATAATTGTGAAGAAGTTTATATACTTTTACATGATGACCCTACAATTGAAAGACCTGAGAAGAAAAAACCAATTCTTTCAGTTCAAGAACGAAGAGATATTCTCGAAAACTTTTTTATTTATCCAATTATACTTAGTTATAATACAGAAGCAGAACTTTTGTTTCTAATTAAGAGTATTGATCCTGATATAAGATTTTTAGGAGATGATTATGTAGATAAACCATTTACTGGTGATGATTTAGGAATACCTATTCATTGGATATCTCGTTCACATGGGTGGAGTACCACTAAATTTAAAGAAGAAATAGCAAAATCATTATAATTGAAAGTTTCTATTACAGGACATACTAGTGGAATTGGAAAACATTTATACGAAAGCTTAGATAACACAATCGGATTTTCTCGAAGTAATGGTTTTGATATTGAAAATGAAAATAATTTAGATAAAATTTACGAATTAAGTAAAGATTGTCATGTTTTTATAAATAATGCATATTTTCAAGATGCACAATTAAAACTTTTTAATAAATTTTATAAAAATTGGAGATATAAAGAAAAAACTATAATAAATATAGTAAGTAAAACGATATATTCTAAATTAAATGATGAATATACTTTATTTAAGAAAGAATTATCAGAAAACGTAATTCAAAGTACTGATAAAGGTGGATATAAGGTTTGTAGAGTAATAAACGTAAATCCTGGTTATGTAAAAACAAATATGACAAAGGAATTTCATACAAAACAAAAAATGTTAGAAGTATCAGAAATTACAGATATCATTAAATGGGTTTTAAACCTACCACATCATATTCAAATAGGTGAATTGGGTGTTTGGGTAACCGACATTAGAAGAGAAACAACTTTATTATGAAACTAGGAGTTTGTGTACCATATAGAAATAGAGAAACACACTTAAAAGAGTTTGTACCAAGAGTTGGTGAATATTTAGATTCCAAAGGTATAGAATATTGTATGTATTTTGGACACCAAACAGATGATAAGTTATTCAATAGAGGTGCAATGAAGAATATTGCAGCAGAACAAGCATTTAAAGATGGATGTGATTATATTGTTTGGCATGATATAGATATGGTACCAGAAGAAGGTTGTGATTATTCCTTCCCAAGTGAAAAACCAAGACACATTGCTACTCAAATCTCACAAATGAACTATGAACTAAAATACGAAGAGTATTTTGGTGGGGCAATCTTATTCTCTAAAGAACAAGTAGAAAAAACTAATGGATACTCCAATGATTATTGGGATTGGGGTATGGAAGATGATGATTTGTTTTGGAGATGTGTATTAGAAGGATATGCAGATGATACTTACATGGATTTTGATGGAAAAGATAAAGGATTTATGAGATTTAATGGTAATGGTTCTTATATTGAAATAAAACCATCAAGAAAACTAAGAAATGTAACAACAAGACCTCATACTGTTTCTGTTTTAGCAAGAGCACAACAACAAGAAGATAAAGTACCTGTATTTTTGATTGGTGATGAAGATAGAAGATTTGTTGAATATCCAATACTTCGTAGACCTGGTTATGATTATGGTTTAAGTTACAACAACTCACGAGCATACACCGCACAACTATGGAATAATGAAGGAGAACACCTATATCAATGGATGAAACGATATGAGGGTTTGTGGGCATGGATTACCTTAGTTGTAGATGAGGGTAAAATACATTTTTATATGAATGGAAAAGAATCAGATGCCCGATGGGGAACTGGTACGAAATCACCACAATACTATCAAGGACATTTGAAAAGATATGGAAATACTCCATATTATTTAGGAACAACAACTTCAGTTGGAATTAATGATGTTGCAAAATGGTTTAAAGGAGATATAGCAGATGTTAGAATATGGAATAGAGCTCTAACCGCTGAAGATATAAAAGAAATACCAAAAACTATTGTAGATGATAGTTTAGTACTCCATTATAATTTTAATAATGGTGAGGTAAACGATTTAAGTGGACATGGTTCAGATGGTGAAATGTTTGAGTGTGAATATTTAAAAGAAGATATTTCTATACCATATACAACAGTACCACACAGAGTACCTGGTCGAATGTTTTGTTTGGAACATGAAGATGAAGGATTGATAGAAAAGGGTGGTAGTATGAAATGGAAAAAAGGAGAAACCACTGCTAGAAACGAAAGAAGATATATAAAACAAATGCAAAGAGGTGATTGGGATTATAAATCCGATGGAATGAATTCATTAAAATATGAATTGGTCAGTATTGAAGAAATTAACTCAAAAGCAAAAATGATAAATGTTAAGTTATGAAAAAGAAAATCTATACAGTACATGATTACATGACACCCAATGGATTTCTACCATTCCTTGCTGAAAAGAGAGAGTTACCAAGTATATTTACATTAAATCAAAAAAAGATTCTAAAATATATTCAATACGAAAATAGTATTCATATAAATGAATTGGTTAAATCTAAAAATATAATAAGAGATAGTTTAATACTGATACCAATAACAAATTCTTGTAAAAATATAAGTTTAAAAAACCTAGTATCAGAAAAGTTGTTATTGTTAATAAACACCTATAAAGAAAATTTTAAAATAGTTTACATAGAAGATGAGCGTATTATGTAGTCATTCATATAATGGTTTAAGAGTATCAAACAATGGAACCGTTATGCCATGTTGTTATTGGAATGAAGATATGCCTTTTAAAGATGAAGATGGAAAGATTATAAAAACAGATACCCACACAATACATCAAATGATGACATCACCTGATAGAGAACAACTAATATCAGATTTAGAAAATGGAATAAAACATCAAGGTTGTAAACGGTGTTGGGAAGATGAAGAGTTTAAAGGTGAAAGTAAAAGAACACGAGATTTAAGATTAGGTTATACAAAAGAACCAATAGTAAAATATTTAGAATTAAATTTAGGTAATACTTGTAATTTAGCATGTAGAATGTGTTCAGTTGGTGCATCAATTAAATGGTACGATGACCATAGAAAAATACATGATGATAGTGGTGGTCATTCTGATGATACTGTTTACAAAGAATGGGTTCGTACTTATTATAAATCATATGAAGATGGTTCTTCCTTTTGGGATGAAATGGAAAAACAACTATCCACAGTAAATTATATCGATATGTATGGTGGAGAACCTATGTTAGTAAAAAAGCAATGGGAAACTCTTAAAAAATCTATCGAACTTGGATATTCAAAAAATCAAGAGTTACATTTTAATACAAATGGTACTATTTTTAAAGAAGAGTACATAGATATTTTAAAACAATTTAAAAAAGTAGTTATTTCATTTTCTATTGATGCTATTGGTGATAGATTTAATTATATAAGACACCATGGTGATTGGAAAAAAGTACAAAACAATATTCAAAATTGGTTAAAGTATAAATCAGATAAATTTAATTTTGATATTGCAGTTACGGTTACCAACTTAAACATATTGTATCTTGACGAACTAACAGATTGGTCATTGAAAAACAATATGAATCCATATTTTATAGATGTATGGTACCCTGATTTTTATTCACCATCAAATCTACCAGAATCTGCAAAAAATCTAATAAATAAAAAATTTGATATATATTTATATAACAATACATTACCACCATCTGTTATAAGTGGTATTAAGGGTTCACTTGAAAATATGAATAGTAAAAAAGTGAATGATTTTATTTGGAAAAAGTTTCAAATTAAAAACAATATATTAGATGATTCAAGAAACCAATCTTTTTCAGATACATTTAAAGAACTAAACTCAGTTATATGACAAAAATACTAATCACAGGAGGAGCAGGTTACTTAGGTTCGGTTATAAC
>Ga0181410_1001377_pt1 | contig 10360 bp, 6 predicted proteins | sample 33SPOviralmetaG_FD_130112 | JGI IMG/M metagenome (GOLD analysis project Ga0181410, IMG submission 130112) | Marine viral communities from the oligotrophic San Pedro Time Series (SPOT) site, San Pedro Channel, CA, USA - 33 SPOT_SRF_2012-06-20 | ecosystem: Environmental > Aquatic > Marine > Strait... | reverse complement strand
TCTCTTTGTCTCTTTCTATCTGGTCTTGTAAAGCTTTTATCTCTGCTTTGAGAGCTGCCTTACGATTGAACTCTTGGTTCTGTATAGTAAGATAATGTGAGCTAGTGTTAATACCACTGAAGCTAGGACTCTTAAACTTGTGTACCATCTCATCTGCAATACTTCCTACAGACCAAAACATAACTAGCATAGTCCAAAAGGTTATACAGAACATACAGTTCCTTTCACTCTTTTTACTTTTAAATGTTGGTATTAGTTTAATCTTTCCTTTGGTCTTTTTTTCCATCTGCTCTCGCTATCCTATCTATATCGGGTTTCAAACCCATTGCTGCACGACACATAGCATCTATCCTAATCATGTCGTTATCCATCTGTCTTATTCTATCTATTAATGCAACTATCATACCATGTTGCGTATCTAACTTCTTATGTATGTCCGCTATCAAAGATTTAAAGAGTACCCATACAAGATATCCTAACCCTGCTGCACCTGCTGCCGGTATACCTATGGTCTCTATAGCTTGAATCCAATCGTTCATATTACTTCTTAACTAAACTACCACCAAAGTACATGCCTATAATAGCTGATACGAGGTTGGTATCTAATTGTGTTATTACCAAGCCTTGAAAAGTTATCCATTCAAAGACATCTCTACCTTCCTTGAAAAACAAGAATCCCGGTTGGAAGTTTGTATAGCCTACAGTAACATCTACAGTAGGATAATAAACAGCTACAAGTTTAGGTAACACCACTATAGCAAACACTGATGTCAGTGCTATGATTCTTCTTGTCCACTGGAATCCTTTATCTTTAACATCTCTTGCAGCTTTACGAGCTTTCATCTCAAACTCGCCACGTGTTATAAGTAACTTCTGGTTGTCTTGTTTAGCCTTACGACTCTCTGCCCAGACACTCATAACCCCACCAAGTACAGTAGAGCCAAGCATAGTTATTATTTCAAATGGAAATCCCATACTAATAATTTTTACCAACAAAATAATTTATTTTGTCTTCTCTTTCTTTAGGGTCTCCAGACCAATGATAATCTGCCCAAGCATTTTCATGCGATAACTTACCTTTAACTAAATCTCCTACTGGCATATTGCCCATTGCTTTATCTGCGTAAAAAATAGCATCTTGCATATCTTCAGAAAGTGTTGAAAAGTCTGGATTTTTATTAGTCATTAATTGTAAATCTTTATCTGTTAGAGAAATATTATTATCCTTTTTAAATTTAATATATCTATTAACAGCAGTTTTTGCACCTTGTTGTCCGGGTTTATTTTTAGTAGATATTTCATATTGATACTTACCTCTTCCCGGTCCTCCTCCCATTTGTATTCTATCTGGAATCCTATCAGATTCAGCATTACCTACATAATCAGCATGTTGTTCTAAAACTTGTATTTCTTCATCAGTATAATTTCTATTGGGGTCTTTTTGTATGGCACTTAAAATAGTTTGAGCCATTCCACCATCATTAAAAGGTTCTCTTCCTTCTTCTTTATTCTCTGCATCCATTTCCATTAGTAACTTACCTGCTGCCGGTATAGTTATACCATACTTTTTAGATATGTCAATGATACGAGCATCAAAGATTACGTAGTTTTTACTTTTCTTTTTAGTTTTACTTCTACTAAACCCATCGTTATATTGTATTCCGGGTACACCTTTCTCTAATAAAACATCTTCTACAACAAAACCTTTTTCTTTACCAATTATTTGATTTATACCTAGTAAAAAATCTTCACCCTTCATATCATCTAATATTACTTTAGCATCAAACATTAACTGTTGTCTGTCTGAAAATTCATCTCTAGTCCATGCAGGATAATTACCAAACTTACCTACGAAAAATTCTAATTCATCGTCTGATAATTTTTGCAGTGTTATAATAGCTGCATCTTGTACTTCAACAGACTGTTTAGACATAGTCTTATCCCAATCAAAAAGTTTCTTAGGATTAGTTTTTATATTTACTTCATACATTTTACCGGGGAACATAGTAGGTTTTTCTACGTTATCTTCTAAAGCAGCTATCTTTTGTAATTTTTTTCTAGATTCAGATAATAAACTATCTGCTTTTTTTTGTTCTTCTTTGGATAATTTACTTTTTAAATTACTATAAAATCCTGGTGCAGACGGGTCTTTGTAAACTATTTTATTATATTTTTCTTTTATTTTGTCATTTTCTTTATATATTTCTCTCATTTCTTTTTGTCTAGATAAATTACTTTTGTAATTTTTAGCAATGTCTTCTGTCTCTGTAAAGTATAAACCTTTACCAAAAGCATTAACACCTTCTCCAGTTTGTAAAAAGTCTGTACTAAAATAATCAAAATCTACAGGAGAACCATGATAAGCTGTTATACCTTTAGGTTTGCCTGTAAGTTTTTTTGAAACTTGTTTAGCAATCATTCCACCGATATTTAAACCTAACCTACCCATCTGGTCAGAGTAAGGTTTACCTGTATTAGGGTCTACTCTATCAGCAGGATTTTCTTTAGTTTGTGGAACATCGTCTTTACCTTTTACTAAACCACCTGTGGCATAATTTCTTGTGTAAGACCTTTCATATGTTCTAGTATACTTTCTATCCTTTGGTCTTTCTTTAATACCTAAAAGATAATTACCTTCTTTATCTATTTCTTTAGCTTTTTTTATAAGTGCATTATAATCATATCCTTCAAAAGTATCGCCAAAATAAGTATCTACCATTCCGGCTGTACCTATTAGTGGAGCTTTCCTAGCTAATGTTTCAGTTACTCCTCTTCTTCCTAGAAGCAATCCAAGAGTATCTGTCATAACTGGACCACCTAAACTAATACTAGAAACTGCAGGATTTTTAGTGTACTCTAAAGACTCTGAAAAACGATAACCATAATCAAGAGGACCTAGTAGACCAACCCTTGCAAAAGCTTTTGTTATGTCTTCAGAGTTAATTCCTTCTTTAACTATTCTATCTTTATTTTCTTTATTAGACCTCCAATAGTTTGTAGCTAAAGCCATGCTTACAGTCATTAAAGCAAATGCTCCCATCTTAGCACCATTTACTTTAGGGTTTACAATTGCAGACCTTATATAATTTTTCAATACTGTATTGCTGAAAACAGCAGGGTATCTTAAAAACTGTGTAAGTATATCTACTTTAGGATTAGTCATGAATACTGGTATCCTAGCCCTATCTCTTCCTACAGGCATGATTACTTCATTCACAAACCTACCTGCTCCTTGAACCACAGACTTATAAAAATCATCAGCATACTTTATTTCTCCAGTAAGTACACCGTCTTTTCTTTCAGCACCAAAAGTTGTCTTTGCTCCATCATTTAACCATCTAATACCGTCTTCTACATCAATACCTAAATCGTATAGTTCACTTTTTAAAAGCTGAACATCTCTTATTTTACTAGTTGATTTTACTTTTGCAAGTTTATCAGATATAGCCTGAGACATTAGTCTAGACTCATCAAAGATATCTACCCCTTCTTTAGCAAGTTTATCAAGAGCTTCTAAGTTTTCTCTTATTAATCCTTTGCCTATATTGAAGGAAGCAAGTTGCACACTTTTTGTCCAAGGTGTTAGCATATTAAGCCTGAAGAATCCTCTACCTATTTTTTTAAGTGCCTCGTTCTGTAATCCTTCTCCAGTTAATCTGTTTGTAGATTCTGCAAATGCTTCGTCCATTGCCATAAAAACTTGTTGCATTTCTTTTTGAATGTCAGAGTCTTTCATCTTATGTTTTGCTCTGAGAAGTACAGGTATATCTTGAACAAATATTTTATGTCCTTCTGCTACTCCTTTAAGTGCATCTTTAGCAGGACCAGTCACTGAACCACCTGTTTTTGTAAGAGGTATTAGTGCTTCTGTTAATGATGAAACTGTTGCAAGTGGTAGATAAGCTACAGAGTTTGCAAGTTTTGTAGCATCATAAACACCCTGCATTAAACCACTATCAAAATAATCAACTTGTCCAGTTACAGATTTATATAATTTTATAATGCTTGTTCTATCTGATGAAGTAAGTCCTCTACCTTGCCCTCTAGCTTCCCTTAGTTCTTTATCCATAGGGTCTAGCCATCTTTGTTTAAACTGTTCTACGTTTGATTTACGAGTAAATTTTGGAAGCAAGAAACTTTTTTTATGTTGAATAGTATTAGCTGCATTCATATAATAATTAATAGCAGTATTAAAATCAGTAGTTAAGAATGCTTCAAACGCATTATCGTCTAAGTCTTTAAAAGCCCTTGCTTGTGTTAGTAAAACAGAATGAGAAGAAAACAATTCGTTTCTTTTATTTAACATACCATCAACTAAGTTTGATGCTTCTGCTTCATCCTTTACAATTTTTTCATCTATTAACTTTTGTTGAAACGCTGGTCTGTTATCTTCAATAGCTTTTCTATTCCAACTTCTAGGAAAGTAATTAGCTAGTTTTCTTTCTTCTTGTATAAGACCTGCATCAACAGCATCATCAAATACTTTATTAAAAAAAGCTTCTAAATCTTTAGCAACTTGTTGTACTTCAGCTCCATATTTCTCAGGCTTAGCACCTCTCATAATTCTTATTACAGCTAACTCATCACTTTCTTTAAAAGCTCCTGTCTTTCTTAAAGGAGCAGTAGCTTCATCAAACAATCTATGATAGTCTCCTCTAAGAATATCTAACTTTTCACCGTGTCCTAACTCTACTTTTTTTGTAGTTACTGAAGTAAATGTCCTATCAAAATCTTCCCTAAACGCATTACCTAGTAATCTAGTAGTTGGAGAAAACTTTGCTTTAGTATCTAATAAAGATGTTGCCGAGCCTATAGGAATAACACTACCTTTAGCTTTGTCTAAAATTTCTAAAGTTTTGTAAAGTTTATCACTTAAGCTTCCTTCTGTGGTTTTTAAATACTCATCATCAGAATAAAGCCTACTCATTTTACTATAATATAAATTAGCTTTTTGTATTCCACCACCTACAAGACCACCTGTTAATACTCCTAAAGTAGTAGAACCAGCTAGTTCTGGAAGTGAATATAATTTTCTTATATCTGTATTTAATTCTGTAGTTTGTCTAAAATGATTATCAAGACCTAACCAAGCTCCAGCTTCTAATGCTCCTACCGTTGCAGCTTTGGTTACAGATTTTCCTGAGAACAGTTTAGCTTCTTCTTTTAAACTTCCTGCTGCTACACGTGCAGGTCCTACAAAGGCAGGAGTAGGTCCTACAAAATTCTTAGCTACTTTTAAACCTTGAGTTCCTATAGTTTGTTTAGCTGCTAAAGAAGTTCCTCCTGTAAAAGGAGCAGCAAATGCAGCTACAATAAAAGTAGGGTCAGTTGCTATATCAATACTTGCATCTTTTACTAACCCTGCAAATTGTTTAAGACTTCCTAAGTCAGCATTATCAAACTCACGTCTTAAATAAGCATAGTCTTGTTTTTCTTGCTCGTTAAAGTTTCCGCTTTCTATAGCTCTACTCATCCCAGATACTAGATTAAAATCTGAATCTCTTAAGTATTCAAATACATCATCAGACTCCCTGCCTATAGAACCTAAAAATCTTTCGGAAACTTCTAAAAAGTTTTCATCTTTTTCTAAATCGTCTAAAGTTTTTTTAGCTCCGTACGTATATCCTAACGAAGCTGGTTTGTTAAAATAATCGTATGCCATTTAAGATAGTATATTAATTTTTAAAGTTTCAAAAAATGTATTTATAGTTTCATCGTTTTTTAAAGTGTTCCAGTCATTATCTTTATTCATAAACATTCCAGATACTATACCGTCAGCTTTAAATTTACTTATTTTTCTTTCGTTTGCTATTCTTTTTTCCATAACATCTCTAGCATTTGCACGTAAAGTTTTTATACCACCTTTAAATCCTAATCCTTGAACTCTAAAAGGAGTTAAACTTACATCTGTATCTAAACCTAAATAGTTGTAAAGTTCATCTCCTTGTATATTTGCTAAATATCCTAAATCATCCATGGATAAAGTTGATAAATCTAACTTATCCATGTTTTCTTCCCAATTAGTAAGGTAAGTTAAGTTCCTACCTTCGTGTCTTTTTATAACACCTCTTTCCTTATAGACATCTGTGATGTTAGGTATTGATTCTAAAGTAATATTATTTTCATCAATAACTTCTTGTGAAACAGGAAGTAAGTTATCTAACCTGTCAGTTATTGTTATTACTTCATCAGGCTCTAATTCTCTATCCTTTAACATTCCTATAAAACCTTTACGAAAAGCAAGTATTTCTTTTTCTTTCATTTTTTTATTACGATAAGATTTGTTAAAGTCGTTTACCATGTCAGGTAGTATATCTAAAATATATTCTTCAGTAATATTTTGTTTATAAGGAAGCATATGAGCTTTAGTCATTCTAACATTTGTAGGGTCTTGACTATCATCTCTATCAAGAACAAAAGAGATAGCTGCGTTTGTAAGTTCAGGCTCAGTAAATTCTTCACTCCAGTCCGGGTTATTGTATTTAAAAAGATGTTCTGTATGAGCTACTCTATTTGCTAAATTACCCATGTATGTCCTATCTTGTATTATTAATTCATCACGAGCAGGGTCATTTTTAATACGCTGTTCAATAGTTCCTACTCTATTTGTTAATATATTAGGGTTAGGCTCGTAATTTTCATACTCTGGGTTTATATCTTTATACTCTTCTAAAATACTACTAGCCATTGCTCTATCACCAGCATTATTATAAGCATCTGCCACTTGATATAATAAAGAAGGATTATTTTTAAATGCTTCTATTTTTTCATCTTCAGATTGTCCGTCATATGTTTTTATAAGTAATCTACCAGTTGCTTCTTTATTAGCTTCTCTTGTTAAGTAAGCACTAGCATCTAAAGTATCACCTCTAATTAAACCTAAACCTTTATTTAATATTTCTTCTTGAGAAAGCGTAGCGTCTTCTGCAATTACAGTATCAATAACACTATCTATAAAGCTTCTATCAGTACCTTTATATTTTTCATAACCTCCTGCAACATTTGCAAGTTTATTACCTACTTCTAAATAAACTTTAGACATGTCAACATCTTTATCTTTAAAAACTAAAGGAGTAATTAAACTTCTTTTTACAACTTCTCTATCTTTTAAATCTCTGAAAGTTGTTCTATTTTCTTTAGCTTTAATTAAAGCATCTTGTAAATCTATTAAGTCTGAATTAGTAGTAACTAACTCTCCTCTAACATCTATACCAGCTTCTTGTAACTGTGCAAGTCTTTTAGGGTCTTCTTTTCTTTTAAATATTCTATTCCATGCAGCCTTGACCAAACCTTTTTTAGTTGGGTCATCTTCTACTAAAGCTAATGCAGCTCTATATTCGTCTGTAGCTTTTTGATTATATTGTGTAAAAGTTTTAGTAGTTGCACGAGGGTCTAATTTTAATTTTTCCATCCTATCTACAAGTTTTTGTTTTTCGCTGTTGTGAGCTGCATACATAAATTTTCTAAGTTCTTCATCAGGCTCTTTATCTATATCATTCCACGTTACCCTCGCTGTTGTAGCTTTGTCAGTATTGTTTATAATCTTAGCAACTTCTTCATTTAAAAATGTTTCTGGGTTATCATTATATCTTTTTAATAAAGCACGTTCTGGAGCATAAGCTTCAAACTCTTGTGTGTTCTGACTAAAAATATCACTATATTGTTCTTTAATAGCGTTAGCACCGTCAACAATAGTTTGTTTCTGTTGGTTTTGTAAAGCTCCAAAACTTTCTTTTATAATACTTGCTAATATAGCTTTTTTAGCTTTATCTTTATCATCTTCTCTACGCCCAGCTAATAAAGAACCTGCAAGTTGACCGTAAGCAGACCCTCCAAAGTAATCTTCTTGTGCCATTATATTTCTCCTTTACTTAATAAACTTTTAATTTCTGGACCTTTTTCTTTTACTTGTGATAATATGCTTTCAGGAACTACATTACTATCAATTTTAGAAGGCTCTATGTTTTTAGTAGCCCCCTTTTTAATATCAGTTAGCACGTTTCTAAATTCATTTACTTTATTATCAAACTCTTCTTTATTATCTTCTTCATCAAACTCATCTAAATCATTACCTTCTATGTTGTATTGAATGTTAGCTTCTTCACCAATAGCCATGATAGTATACATAACTGGTTCAGCTAACATCATCATTACATCTGGAGTTATTTTACCTTCGTTAAACTTTGCATATAAAATAGCAGTACCTATATCAGCAACTGCTCCACCTTTAGCCAAAGCATCTACAATATTTTTCATAGCTTCAGGCTGCATTATAGAACCTACGATGTCATCTAAAGCTTCTCTAGGGTTTGAAAATTCTGGTGGAGTTTCCCAAGGATAAGCTTGTTCTGGATTATTTGTCAGAGACTGTCCCGGAATAGCACTTCCTTTACTTGTTAAATTTACAAGCTGGTCTAATCCTTCTTGGCTGAACTTAGCTTCACCTCTTATTTTAGGACCAGTATCAGGTGCTATATCTTCTATATCAAATCCTGCATCTAATGCATCTATTACAAGTTGACCAGATGCATCACTTAAACTATCTGAAATAATAGGTTTTACTTCTCTTGTATTTTTAGGCATTAAGCTACTCCAAAAGTTTGTTGTTTATATAAGTCTGCACCTGCTGCAAAACTAGGGTCTACATTTCCGTAAGACATCCTTGAATAAATGCTTGAAACATCAATACCTTGTTCTGACGCATAAACTCTTAAAGGGTCTAGCTGAGTTGCTCCTTCGGTTCTTAATGGAGCATCTTTACCAGTAGGGTCATCTCCCATTATTGCTTCTGTAGCATATCCTGTTAAAACTCCACTAGCTACGTTTGTTCCCACATTAGATACAAAACTACCTACCTTCTGACCAAATGTTTTAGGTTGAACTTTCGGAGTAGTTCCGGCAGGAGTAGGAACATTATTAACAGTTTGTCCTCTCAAAGCTGCACCACTAAAAGGTTTAGGAGCAGCAGCCGAAGTACCCGCACCCGCAGGACCAGCTTGGAAAGCAGTTGTATTAGGAGTTAATAAATTAGCACCTACTCTAGCAGTGCTTCCTAATGCTCCGCCTACTGCACCAAAAGGTGCTGCAACAGTTTTAGCAGCAAAGTTTCCTGCCTGTGTTAAAAGTTTAGGAAGTCCACTTTTAGCAGCTCCAACCCCAAAAGCTTGACCTCCTAAAATATTTTGGCTTGTAGTCATCATCCAGCTTCCAACTTGAGAAGAAGCTAAAGCACCTGTCCCACCAAAAGCAGTAAGAGCTGCACCTCCCGTAACTACAACTGCAGCAGCAATAGCTAAAGCTTTAAGAATTTTACTACTTCCTATTTTTTTACCTACCTTTTTTACAGCTTTTATAGTTTTCTTAACTACTTTTTTTACAAAGCCTGTAACTTTTTTAAATGCTTTTTTTAATTTTTTAAATAATCCCATAGTAATTCCTAATTAAGTTATGTCTCCTATTATTGCACCTATTAAAGATTCTATGCTTGAAACACTTGAACCATATTTTTTAGGGTCTGAAGCTAGTGCAGTATTTACAAGTTGTGCAATTCTATTTTTATCGTTTTCACTGTTTCTAAAATCATAATCAGCTTGGTCTCTTAACTCTTGCCATAAAAATGATTGAGCAGTTTGAGACATTGAAAAAGAGTTCTGAGCATTTTGTGCATTGATTTGATTTTGCATTGCAGTGTTTGCAGTATTTAAATTTCTTCTCCATTGAGTATTAGATTGTTCTACTACTGCTTTGTTCTGTGCGTTCCATTGATTCCTTGCAAAGTCTTGATTAGCGTTAAATTGGTCGACTTGTGTTTCAAGCTGAGTATTAAACTTTTCAACGTCAGCAGCTCTGTTAGAGTCCCTAGCCGCAGCAGCATTTTCTTGAGTGGAATTAAACTGAGCAACTGCATTCATTTGTGAAGTATTGTATTGGTCAATCTGTGCATTTAAACTAGACATAAATTGTTCAGTTTGATTTTCACTAGCAGCGTTAAACTGAGCAGCAGCATTCTTAGCTGATTGATTAGACAACATACGCTGTTGAGTTTGTTGAGCTTTTAGTACATTAGATTGTTGCTCGTTTGCTAAGTTTTGCATATCCATCTGTAAAAAAGCTTGAGCATTTTGAGCTTGAGTTCTTTGAAAGAAATCAGCTTCAGCTAAATTAATTTGTGAAGCTATTACAGCATTCTGTATTGTAGCTTGTTGGTCATTACTAGCTTCTGTTAAACCAACAGTTTGCATAAACTTACTATTAGATAAGGCTGTTTGTTGGTCAGCACTGAACTGAGCCATATCCATATTAAATACATTCTGTGCATTTGTTAATGCTGTTTGTTGTACTCTAGCTGCATTAGCTTCAG
>Ga0181410_1001376_pt1 | contig 10376 bp, 8 predicted proteins | sample 33SPOviralmetaG_FD_130112 | JGI IMG/M metagenome (GOLD analysis project Ga0181410, IMG submission 130112) | Marine viral communities from the oligotrophic San Pedro Time Series (SPOT) site, San Pedro Channel, CA, USA - 33 SPOT_SRF_2012-06-20 | ecosystem: Environmental > Aquatic > Marine > Strait... | reverse complement strand
TGGCCATATATCTTAAGCTGTTCTATAATTAAATCTTCGTATAGTCTTTGCTCAGATGTTGTGCCTGTGTCAAAATAGACATTCGTTGGCATTTATTTATCCTTGTTGTATATGAGGAGGCTCTTCATAATTTAATCTTATCTCATCTTCTAATTGTCTTTGTTCTTGAATTGCTGTAGAAAACAATTCAGGTCCATTCAATGTTACTCCTCCTAACATCGCTGTGCCTGAAAACTTTGAAAGATTTTGTCCCCATTGTTTTTTAATAAGTGCTGTTGCATATCTTTTTAAATAGATATCATCATAGATATCAGTATATGTATCTGGATCTAATTTACGGAAAACTTCTATAATTAAATATTCACCTGCTGTGATATCTCTTGACCAATCCATATCAATAAACAATCTGTTTGATAAGTGATTAAATCTCATTGGTTTTTCTCCCACTAAAATGTGGTCAAGAAAATCTAAGTGTCGCATTGTCATTTCATAATGTACAATACTTGTAGATGAAAAATCGTATAAATCATTTAATCTTAATTGATATCTAACATCAAACATATTTAAATTTGCTCTGTCGGATAAAGGAAATACATTGACAACAGAAATAACCGATGAAGGAACTACAAGAAAATTATCTGCTCTTTTATATGTAGTAGTAATAGAATTATCTGTAACCGATTCTGAAGCGTCTGTTGTCATTCTAGTAATATCATCAGCTGTTACTAGATATTTTAAGTACATTCTTTCAACACCATCAACATGATATTGAGCAAAGTATTGAACTGCTTCATCTATTCTATCATCTACTTGGTCATCATCAACATTGATATCTATAACAGGCTTACCTAATGCTCTTAAACAGTATTCTTTAAATGTTGCTTTTGTAGTTGGAACTGCCATATTTTATTCTTCCTTTTAACTATTTATAACTACCCTAATGCTACTGCTTGTGCGATTGCAAATCCAGGAGTAGTTTTTGTATCTAATTGTGTTTGTATTGCACTTGTAACACCGTCTAAGTAGCCTATTTCAGTAGATGTTACAGCACTTACAGATACATCACCACTACCGTCTGAGACTAATGCTCTGCCAGTAGTTAAATTTGCCATCTTACTAAATGCAATAGCGGCACTTGAACTTATATCTGCATTTACAATTACACCTGAACCGATAGCAGCAGTACCACTTGATATTGTTATATCACCTGATATGCCACCTTCTATGTAAGTCGCAACTCTTGAAAGTGTTGCTTTTCTATTTGTTCCACCTGCACCGTCATCAACAATAATTAAGTCTGCGTCTACTAAGGCAGCACCTATGTCTGTGCCACCATCAATATCTAAAGTTGTTAATCCTACACTATTACTAGCTGCTGTAATTGTTTTATTTGTAAGTGTATCAGTTGTTGCTTTACCTACTAGTGTATCAGTTGCGTTTGGTAAGGTGACTGTTCTATCAGCATCAGGATCAGAAGCAACTAATGTAGTTTCGTTTGCGTCATCGGTAGAACCTTCGAATATAACACTTGTATTTACAGTAACAGTTGAGAACTCTGAAGCACCACCACCTGTTATGTCTGTTAAATATGCAACTGTGCCAGTAGCATCCTGAAAAGTAATTGTTCTATCTGCTGTTGGATCTGTAATTGCAAAAGTTGTTTCAAAATCATTTGCGGTTGCACCCTCAAATACAAGTGGACTACCACCTGCAAAGACAGCACCAGTTGCCGTTACAATACCTGTTAATGTAGGTGCTGATATACTTGGTGTAGCAATTGTTGGTGTATTAATTGTTGGTGATGTTAAAGTTTTATTTGTAAGCGTTTGAGTGGCTGCAAGACCCACAAAACTTTCACTTTGTAATGCACTATTAAATTCTGTTAAAGTTCCTGTAAGTGTATTAGCGTCTAAATCAATTGATTTATTTGTAAGTGTTTGTGTAGTTGAAGTAAACAAAGTGTCTATCTGAGATAATGTTGCTCTACCCTCAGTACCATTATCAGATACTAAAAACAAATCACTTGCTGCTAGTGTAGCACTTGTTAAGTTAGTTGCATTATCAATATTTACAATTGCCTCTACAACACCAAACTCTAAAGCACTTGCGCCTGAATTAACTTTTAAAACCTGACCTGCACTTCCTATTGATAGAGAAGCACCAAGTCCACCGTGAGTAAGTCCTAATGTATCACCTGATTGAAATTCAGCTAGACCTGTTGCCGTACCAGCGTCATTGAATACTGCTCTGATTGGTTTTTTATCTGCCATAATTTATTCCTAAAACTGAAAAATGGTTGTATCACTATCTAATAGTAGATTACCACTTGCCAATGTAAATGTTTTTGTTCCTGTAAATGTCATTCGAGTGTCAATAGATGAATTGAACTCAAAATCTGTATTCTTAGTATTTAGTCCTTCAGAAGCAGTAAAGAAAGGCACTAATCTTGTAGGTTGTACAGTTTCACCACTACTTGATAAAACTGCTAATTCATTTGTTCCTGCTTTTGAGCCTGCAGGTAATGTTGCACCTGTTGCTGATATTGCAATTGTTCCTGTACCGTCAGCACTTATTGTTGCGCCTGCAAGGTCAATTGTATCACCAGAAAGAAATAAATCATTCCATCTTTTTGTTGAACTACCTAAACTTCTTGTATTAGTTGCGTCTGGTAAAACATCTTGGTCTACAGCACTTAAATCTAGTGCTGGGGCACCAAAAGTACCATCTTGTAAATCTATACCATCACCTGCGTTTGAAGATGATGAATCTGTACCATCCATAACCAATCTATCACCTGCATTTGAACCACTTGCGTCTGTGCCATCTAAAATTACATCTTCGGTTTCTAAAGTTGTACCTATAAACTTACCAGTTGCACCATCATATTGTAAAACTCTTTTATCTACTAAAGCACTAGCAGTATCAACATCATCTAGTTTTGCTAAATTAACTTCACCGCCACCACCAATTGAGCCCATTTGTTTAGTAACAACTTCTCTAAATTTAACAAACTCTTTTTTCATCTCGTCTAGAGATGTAATACTATCTAAAGTTTTTAACTTATCTTTATCTAACTCATTAGCAACTTTCATCTCTGAAAGTTTTTTAGTTACTTTGCCAATTACATTTTCGTCTGTTTCTATTGGCTCTAATTCATCTTGTAGAACCTCACTAACTGTTTGTTCTTCTTCTTTTATTTCTTCTTTAGGTTTTTCAGGTTCTAGTAGTAATTCTTTTTTTGGTTTTGTTTTCTTTTTTTCTTTTGTTAGAGAAGAAAACAATTCTTCTATATCAGCTATTTTCTTTTCTGATTTAATAATTTTTTCTTTTGTTTGTTTTTTCTCGCTAGCAATTATAGAGAAAAAATCTACTAATTTTTCTTCAGGTTTTTCTTTGACCTTGACAACTTTTTTTATATCTTCTTTGATTTTAGAATTTAATTTTTCTTCTTGAATGAGTGAGATTTGTTTTTCTATATCTGGATCAATATCTATCATAATTATCTACTTACGCTTGGTGTTATCGTTGCTCTTCCTTCTATTCTTCTCGTAATTAAACCAGACGAATCTGTTGTAGTTAAGTCCCAAACATATCGACCCTCTGAAAGAGCACCTGTTACAGCATCTGTTAATGCTATAGAACAAGTACCATCAGTTGCACTTACCTTTGCTGTAGTAAAAGATGTTGATGAAGTTGCGAGGTGTGTTTTCCTCAATGTAGCAGTTATCGTTTCGTTTGATAAATCGACTACTGTTCCTGTTGAATCTTTTACTGTTAGTGTCTCAGTATAATCACAATCTTGGTCGATAGTAATATTCTGTATTGTTGCCATTAGTCATTCCTATCTTATTGTAAAACTATTTATAATTTAAGAAAAGAGATGGGTTTATGCGTCCTCTAATGCTTGTACTTTAGTTTCCAAAGTTTCAATTTTTGTGATTAACTGTTTTATTATTGAAACATACATAGCGTCTTTACTATGTAAAGTAGCAGCTTTTGCTTCTCCTGCTGTTTCATCTAGTAATTTACCATAATCTGCACTTTCAGGATCATTATTGTAAATAAGACCATAATCAAGGTCCTCTTTATTTAAAGTATAATCATATGAGAAAAGACTATCAACAGCCCCTATTTCTTGAGCAATAAATCCTCTTTTTGTACCAGTACCACTATGTTGAGCTGGATTTTTCCATGTAAATTGTCTTGGTCTTAAACTCTTAAAAGTTGATAAATTGTAAGTAAAATCTGCTATATTTTCTTTCATTCTTTGGTCTGATAAGTTACCTATACTTCCACCATAGTCTGTAGCAGTTAAATTACCATTTTGTGATATTCTAAATCTTTCAGTAGGACTGTTTGCGCCATCTGGTGCAACAGCAAATGACATTCTAGCAGGTATATCATCTTGACCTACTGAGCCATCAACTCTAGCGTCTATGGTAGCCGCTATACAAGTTAAATCATTACCATCAGCAGCAATCCATCTAAACGTTCCCAAAACATCATTATCATTAACAGATGTTGCACCTGATCCTGGTGTTGCGTGTCTTGATTTAGAGAGAGTATAATTACCTGCACCATCTGTATTTAAACCTGCATGAACAACCATACTTGCGGCTGTATTATTTTTAGCAACTTGAAGTTGATGACTATGACCAGTAGAAATATCTTCAATATGATTTATGTATAGTTTACCATTTGATTGAACACGCATACCTTCAACGCCACTAGTTTGAAAGGCCATATAGTTAGAACTATGGTCATAAAATAATGAACCTATATTATCATCACCACTATCACCAAAGTTAAGAGTACCAGTACTAGAGTTACCAGATAAAATACTTATTCCAGAAGCACCACTTCCTTCTACAACTAATTCATCAGCATCACCATTTGGACCAACAGAGGCGTCACCAGTAAAGATATGTAATTTAGCCTCTGGAACTGCCACACCTATACCCACTTTGTCACCAGAACCATCTACTATAAGACAATTAGCATCTGTATTTGATTCAACTCTAAAATCTACGGATGCACCACTATCGTTAAACGTTTGGGCAGCATCAGCATCAAAAGTTGATGGAGTTGCAAAAGATAAAACACCACTTCCATTAGTCTGTAATACTTGACCATTAGAACCATCAGAAGCAGGTATAGTAAATTCTGTTCCACCTGATGTTATTTTTATATTTGAACCATCTGATTCAATCTTTTCATTGGCGTCTGTAAAGTGTAAACCTACGTTTGTAGGAATAATAACATCTGTAGCCGCTGTTAATTTAATATTGTTACCAGAGATAGTAAGGTCAGTACCATCACCTTCAATCTTTTCAGCGTCATCACCAAATGTTAATCCTACATTCGCAGGTATGTTAATATCAGTTGTCGCTGTTAAATTAATATCAGCACCAGAGTTAAGTGTTAAGTCTGTACCGTTACCTGAAATCTTTTCTCCTGAATCTGCGAATCTTAATTCTTTTCCTGAAGCCATAAGTAGGGCAGATACATCGCCATCTACTCTAAATACTTCGGTAGAAGAACCACCATCGTTTACTTTGAATATAATATCTTTGTCGGATGTTGCTGTTTCAATAATTAAATCAGTAGAACTATTTGTGAATGTAGCAATTGATGTGCCACCGTCTTTGAAAATTATATCACCGCCATCAGCGTCTAAGATAATATCAGTTGTTGCGTCTAGTGTGATTGTAGAGCCTGAATCTATTTCAGCAATAACAGGTGTCGTTAATGTTTTGTTTGTAAGTGTTGCTGTTGAAACTGTTGAAACTAAAACACCATCACTACCATCAGGTAATGTAAGTGTGTTAGTTGCACTTTGAGCATGTGGTGCCCCTATAAGTGTCTGTGCGTGAGCGTTTGAACTCTCGCAATAAAATTTTATTTGTGAAACAGCATTACCATCATTTTTAAGGTCAATCAAACCACCAGCCAAGAATAAATCACCATTAGATGTTAAACTCATTGTCTCAGAAGCAGCGGCCGAAGCAGCCGTTCTAAAACTTAATTTTGTTGCATTAGCAGAAGCACTAAAATCTCCTTCAGATACAGCAGCGATACCAGCAGCAACCAAGATTGCGTCTGTGCCTGTTCCTTCATCTGGTGCCTGAAAGTTAATTACTCCTAATACATCATTAGCAGCAATATCAGTTTCACCTGTTTGTAATACTAAAGTAATTGGTTTGTCGTCAGCAGTTGCGACTGATTTTAAAGCAAGACCACTATCTGCAACATGAGTCAATGTTACATCTTGGTCAGAACCAAAATTAATAACTGCACCATCAGCAAGAAATATGTCTGACCATTCAAGTGATGTTGAACCTAGTGCCGAACCATCAGCCACAGCTGGGGTAAGGGCAGTACCAGTCATTACTATCTCATCAGCGCCTGCAATTTTAAAGTGAATTGTATCGTCTGTATCAGCCGTGATACTAGTATCAGCGTCTAAATCGAGTATCAATTCATTAGAATTTAAGTCTATGAGTGTTGCTTTTGTTAGTGCCATGTTTGTCCTTTAACTATATTTATAACTATATTTATAACTATTTATACTTACTATTTAGCATGTGTTGGAGTTCCTCCTGAGGTCACAAATGGGCTTTCTGCAAATGCCATATAAACATAGGTCCCACTACTATTATTAAGTCCTGCACTAGTTGAGTTTATTTTAAAACCGTTTGAAAGTAAATCCATTTCTGATTCAGATCCATCTGCTGTTACTTCTGCGTCAGTAGCATGAGCGAGTAATCTTCTATTAATAGGATTTCTTCCACTTACAGTAGCTAAAGTTCTTTTATTGTCGTGCATCCTCCAATCATTAGCAGAGTCGCTTCTTTTAACCATTACCCAAGCTGGTTTAAACCCACAATAAATAAATGGTCCATTAGCACTACTATTACCTTGATATTTTCCAAATTTACTAAATCCTTGTATTGCTGTCCAAGCATACATTATAATTTTATCACCATCTTTATTAACGTCATTACTAGTACCTAATGTAACATTTGTTGATGTTGGTGCTGTGTCATTCCAATAAGTGTTACTATCATATGTGGCATTAGTTGCTTCTAATTGTAAAATATCTGTTTCGGGGTTGTCAGTATTTTTTATATGATATACTGCCCAAGTTTGTGCTGTATCTCTATTCTTAACCATAATCCATTGTGGTACAGCTCCTAAACCATGTGCTACTGTTCCATTATTAGTACCTGTTCCTACATAATCAATAATAGAAAATCCTGCTGTTGTGTTTGCTTGATAACCTCCACCTGGATTTGCACCACTTTCAGTAAAAGTTGTTCTGCTTGCACCATTAGCTTTCCATCCCCAACCTACATAAGTATTTCCATTATAATTCATGCCTCCAACATTTCCCATTGAAAAACCATCTGAATTAAAAGCTGTCAAACCATTACTATTATCTGTTTCAGTTTGAGCTGTATTTGAATGAATATTTTTATGAACACCTCTACTACTATCGTGTAAGAAATGATCCCCTGAGTTGCTCCTGCCTTTAGTCCAAACAAAATCTGGCTGTAAATCAGAATTACCATCAAAAGTAACAGACCTAGAACCAGAAGAATCTCCTGTATAAAGTATGTTCTGAAAAAATGCTGATGGGTCGTCTATTGTTGTATAAGCCATATTTTTATCCTCATCCGAATTGTGCTAATCTTTTAGTGCATAATGCATAGTACCCACTAGGAACTGCATATTCAAAGTTACCATATAAACCATCTGAATTGCCACTTGATATAGCAAAAGGTGGATTGCCAAAATTTGCTTGTGCTGTAAAAGTTTGTGCACCAGAAGAATCTCCTACAGCAGGATAATAAAAACCTGTGCTTGAAGATGTTAAACCTGTAGCCGCCGCAGTTCCCGAGTTTTGTATAGTTCCGTTTTTATAAAAGTATAAGTTACCATTATCAGCATCAAAAGCAACGCCAATAATATCATTAATTCCAAAATTGTTTCCATATGAAGGATTATTTCCAGAATTATATACTTTACCATCTTCTCCTGCATATCCCCAACCCGAAGCATTTTGACCTAAATAGGTTCCTAAATCTGGCCCAAAAGGTAATTGCCCAATACCAAACATAGCTGAACAAGGTGCGGCATTTCCATCAGCCGTTATTTTAAATTCCCAATACCATTTACCATTTGCAATTCCCATGTTAGCGGTTGAAGTGCTTCTAGTATTATTATCATAAGCAATCTGACAATTACCTTCAGCAAGTGTAGCATCAGCCCCTTTAGCTAAAGGATTTAAAGTACAAAAATTATTTGTAGGTGTATCCGTTGTAATATTTGTTGCGTTTGTATTAGTTGAAACAAAGTGATTATCATTACCTGATGTATCAGCACCCATACCACTTGAATTTGCGCTTGTTCCTGTTTGTTGAAAATTCATAAAAAATCCATTAGTACCAAAGGTTACAGCGTCTATAACATCTGCTGAGTCTTTTGGAATCCAAATTCCGTTGTCATCTGTTTCAGCAAAAGTAGATGGTGCTACAGTTGCATTGTCTACAAAGTAATAATCTGCTAAATAACCTTTTACAAAAGCACCATCAGCGTCTCCTCTGTTTCCTACTCCCATATTATGTGAATCTTTATTAAAAAACAAATCTAAATTTTGATTTGGATAAGTTGTGGTTGCCATTGATGTTTCTTGCTCACCATTAACATAAAATTTAACTCTATTAGTATTTGTTCCTTGCGTTGTATCTATTTGTAAAACAATGTGATACCAAGCAGAAGCATCTCCAAAGGTTCTAGATGTTTCAACATTTAAACTACCATCACCTTGAAATACACGAATAGTTCCACTATCTGTAAAACCATATTGGAAATAATTACTACCTGATGTTTGTGTTCCTGAGATGTACGAAAAACTAGCAGTGCCTTTAAACCATTTGGCAATAGTAAATTTTTTTCTATTTCCGTCTGAACTAAATGTTTTTTGTAGTACAGCGTTTCCATTTTGGCCACCAAATCTCATTGAATTACTTATCGAGTAACCTTCAGTTAAAGCACCCCCACCTAATATTGTCGGCATAGTATTATATATCTCCTAACTTAATGTTGGTAAATCACCTAATGGTCTAACTCCGCTATCATTTCTTGTATATAAAGTTTCTAATGCAGCTGTGTCAGAAGCATTTGTGATTGCTGTTTCCATTTCTGCTTGTTTTGTTCTTACAGCGTCTCTATGTGTTGAAACTGAACTTGGTATTGCTGTTGACTTTTCTGATTTTCTAGTTACATACCAATCTGTTTTATTTAATTCTGATTCAACATCTGCTTTAATTTGTCTAATTAATGCTGTTTTAAGACCTTCATCTTTAACTGTATTCGTGTCAGCACCTGCTGGTGCTTCTCCTGCGTCTATTTCTGATTGTGTCCACTTAGTATCAGCGTGTGCTCTTGCTGTTGCTGTACCATAAGTTCCTGTAACTTTACCACTACCAAATGCATATGTTATATCAGTATTATTATACCACTCACCATCTTTTTTATTTGTGTTATCTATCTCAACTGTATAGACACCTATTGCGTTTCTCTCTGCTTCTGTCCATAGCGTATAGATGGATGCAGGATATTGATTATCACCAATAGTAATACCTTTGTTACCTTTTGGCATTGATGTTATTGATCCTGATTCTACTAATGCAAACATTCTATTCTCCTATGATAATGTTAAGTTGGTATTACGACCAACTTCTAAAAATTTTGATCCGTTATATCTGAAAACAAATAAATCACCTTTTGCAGCTGTTGTTGTTAGTGTTGGTGCTGTGTCATCTTTAAATTCGTAAGCTGCGTTAAATGTAACTGTTCTTGATCCAGTGCCATCTTGTATAATTAATAATGATACAAACTGTCCTGCTTGACTACCTGTAGCAGCACCTAATGTTCTATTACCACCAAGTGTTACCTTTGCAACTGGTGATGTTAATACATTCCAAGCAACTGTTGAAGCGTCTGTTAGTGTTGCTTCTGGAAAATATGCCATAGCAGTAAATTTACTATATGCACCATCATTAAATTCTACTAATGAAGTACCATCTGCTTGATGTATAATAATATCTTTTGCGTCAACAGTTGGTTTTATAATTACATCACTTGAACTGTTAGCAATATCTAATATTTGTGTGCCGCCAGATGAAAATTTAAAATTGTTACCAGCAGCGTCTAATGTGATATCAGCGGCAGCGTCTATTGTTAAGTTATTTGCTGAGATAGTCATATCAGTACCATCACCCTCAATCTTCTCACTATCGCCACCAAATACTATTCCTACATTGTTAGGAATATGCACATCTGAGGTAGCAGTTAAGTTAATTTTTGCACCT
>Ga0181410_1001373_pt1 | contig 10390 bp, 22 predicted proteins | sample 33SPOviralmetaG_FD_130112 | JGI IMG/M metagenome (GOLD analysis project Ga0181410, IMG submission 130112) | Marine viral communities from the oligotrophic San Pedro Time Series (SPOT) site, San Pedro Channel, CA, USA - 33 SPOT_SRF_2012-06-20 | ecosystem: Environmental > Aquatic > Marine > Strait... | reverse complement strand
TGGGTTGCACTGAAATGTAGCATTGTAACCATCTTCTATATCCCAATCTTGCGTTCCACTACTATATGGCGGTGGATTAACCTCTTGAAATAGCGGCGATGGTAAAGGGTCTTTCCACTCTGGAGAACTAGTAGAACCTGTTGAAGTTAGAACCTGTCCTGAATTGCCAGATTGATTATCTAGTTTTAATACTCCTGATATTGGAATATTAAAACCATTTTTAAAATCAACATCAATACCTTGAGAAAAACTTAACTCTGCCGTTGATCCACTAACCTTAGTAAAATCTAAGGTTTCAAATGCTCCTGAAAAACCAATACTAACATTACCATACGCCCCAAAACTAAATTTATAAGGATTTCCCGAACCGCCTTCAGGATTAAACTTTATACCAAATCCTTGTCCATCGTCAACTAAGTCACCTATTATAATTCTATGAGTTGTAGTGAAATTACCAGTACCACCTGTTATTTGAATTTTTCCAGTATTACTCTGTGATGATTTATTGTTGATATTAAAACCATTATTAACAACCGTTTGTAAATCTAATGACGGAGGAGAACCCCATGAAGCTGCAGTAGATGAGCCATTAGAAGTTAAAACTTGACCAACATTTCCATAATCTGCAGCGTTTAAACCAACACCTAAAGCTCCTCTATAATTAATGTTAAACCTTGAAATTCCACCTAGATTAAATTCTACAGTGTCAGTTGTAACATTACTATCTACTTTAAATTGTATTCCAGTATCAGCTGTTTCAACATATAGCTTACCTGCACTTCTTGTTAAACCGTTACTTGTAAGCTTAATATTTTCTCCGCTAAAACTACCTGAAGTAAATCTAGTTATATCTGAAATAGTTTGTATCTCTGTTGAAGCTTGGTTTGATGTTGTTAAAACTGTATTAAGAGTTAAAGCGCTTATCAAGTCAGCACCACTTATCTTTACGGTTCCAGAATTGTTGTAACCAGCTAAACCATTTATACTGTTTAAATTTGTTTCAGGTGGTAAATTACTTATTTTTATATTACTCATTTTTTATATTTTTTAAGCTGATTCCCTTAATAATAAACCATTACTATTTTCTCTTTCTATAAAACCATTGCCGCTTTCTAGTTCAATAAAACCATCTTGTGGAGTTTGAGGTCCAAAAGGTCTATTAACCGTTGATAAAGTGTTTATATTACTATTAGATATAGCCATTAGAATAAAGCTAAAATAACTTCCTTAGGATCAATACCTTCCGTTGTTGGAGTTGCGTTACAAACTGTCAAAACAGATATAGGTAAGAAGCTACCGGCAGGAACATTAAAGAAAGTTGTTTCTCTACCACTTTCCATTATAACTCTAATTGAGTCCATATTAGCACCTACATATAAAGCTGCACCAGGGTTGAAAGTTTCATGGCCACAAGTTTCCTTACCCTCTTCACCAGTACATTTCCAACTAACTATATCTTTTTGTTTAAAAGATGGTAAAGTCTGCTTATAATTTAAAACGTTATTTTGTTTATCAACTTCTTCTACTGATAAAATTCTATTTTCCATAGGGCTAAATGGGCAACCGTAATCCCATGGTGAAAAAGCAATTGAATCGACCTGAACAAAACCTGTTGAATCAGTTCCAGAGCTGTAAGTATCTGAAGCTTCCCAAACAACTGTCAGTATATCACCCTCACTATACATTGTTCCTTCACCACATGAACATGGTTCGACCTCTTCTATTTCTCCATTTGAACCTACAGCTGTAACACTTACTAAAGCTCCAAAACCACCAGTTGTTTCGTTTATAGTTCTATAGCACTTTTCAGCTTCATCATGAAGCTCAAAACCAGTACCAGCGTTTTGTCCAGTTATTAAATCAAAGCCTTCAATACCTGCATATATGCATCCAGGTAGATTAATTAATTCTGTAGCATCATGAGCAAAAACTCTGGGTTGTTTGTGTGTTGTTCCTATTACACTCATTTTTTTAATTTTTTATTTTTGTAATTTTTTCAGCACCTCTAGATCCAAAGTATGCTACATAAACCGTTATAAGTAAAGCTTCTAATAATGAAACCCAACCTGTTTTTATTTCTAATAATACTGTAGAATCTAGTATTATAAATATTGTCATTGTTAATGTTAAGAATATAAGTGTCATAGGTCTTGTGTTTTTACTAAGCCACGAATCACTTTTCATGTCGCTTTCCCACCTAGCTGATATATTGTTCATTTCAGCTATATCTTGATCTAAAAGCTTTAAAGCAATTTCTTTATCTTGAGGTTCTATATTAGAATCACTTGATATTAAATTTTTTACAATTCCAAAAGCGCCATTGTCAGGTAATATCTCACCTATACCATTTAATATGTCTGGAGCTTTACCTTTTAAAAACTTTCCAACTTTAGTATCTTTAAATTTTTTTTTATTTTTAGACATCTATCTTCTTCTTTTCATTTGCTTTTTAATAGATCTTTCTCCTTTTCCTACACAACCTTTTTTACTGCAGCTGTATAATCCTCTTTTGTTTTTAACCTTAGGACCTTTAGAACTATATATAGACCTTTTTTGAGGCTTATAACTTTTAGAAGTTTTTGATGTTTTAGTTTTTTTCTCTATTTTTTTACCTGATCCACCGTCTATACCAGAAGCATCTTCTGTTATTTCTACAGTTTTTATGCTTGGTGTAGAACCTATATCAATAAAACCACCTCTCTTTATTACTTCTAAGGTTTCTGTTTGTTTTTTGTTTTTAGAAGGACTTTTATATATTGTCTCTTTCTTTTCACCAACTTCAGAAATAGGTTTTCTTGGACCTTTATAATCAGGGTTATCTTTAAGCCATTTTTTCTGTGCTGGACTTAAAGATGTAGAGGTTTTCATTTCTGTTCCTCTTGATAAATCATCTGATTTTACAAAATCACCTTTTATTTTATCGCAAGGTACTTTATTACCTTTCTTATCGTAACAGTCTGCCATTTTATTTCTTTTTAAATAACGAGCGTTTATTGCTGTTGTTAGAATTACCACTCATATGATTATCTATGACAGCTCTAGTATATTTATTAGTTCCAAAATCAGAATAATATTGTTTTTTGCTATATTCGTTACCATCTTTGTCAATATAAAAAGGTTGTTCAGGCTTGTTTAAAGGTGGAACTACATTTTTATTCTTTTTCTTTTTCTTAGGTTTGTTTTCGTACGCCATAATCAAGATTTAAATGCTAAAAATAATTCTCTTAAACCCATACCAAAAGCTATACCAGAATACAAAGGATGAGATTCAAGTAAGAAAATTGCACCTAATATACCACAAGCTATAGACTTGGATAAAGGATGGTTTACTATTTCTTTTATTGTTTTCATTGTTTCCTGTAATAATTGTTATAAATATTAGTAGTAGTATTAGTGCGACTATTTGGTTTAGGATCTTTATCTTCTTTATCTTTTCCATCATCATCATCACCACCACCACATGCTCCAGTCTTTCTACAATTGTATGTTTGAAAACCTTCACTTGTAGCTTTCATTATAGCTTTTGAAACTACATTAGGATCTGCAGGTTCTATATACCTTGGTTGTCTAAAACTCATGATTTTCTATTTTTCATTTTACTACCATTCTTAAGTTCAGGGTATTTGGAATATACACAAGACTTTATTGATTCAGGACTCTCAGCGTTGTGAGCCAGTTTTAAAGCAGACTTTGCTCTAGATAATGAATTAACTGGATATGTTTCATCAGGTCCACAGAAGTCACCTTTAGACACTTTGTCGTACTTGTAAGCATTAGACTTACCTGGTTCTTCTCTTAATTTAGATAAAGTTTTTTTCATATCACTTATTATTGTATGGAAACATTTGGTTTAACTTATTTTTTCTATTAGCACAACCACAACCACCAGGTATTTTATCAGCTAATTTCTTTATACCAGTCGCTGTTGTGAATTTTTCAATAGTATCTCCTAAACCTTTTGATTCCATTTTATTTCTTTTTTTTGTAAATTTCTTGATCTATATGTCTGCACCAATCTCTTAATTCTTTAACTTCTGTCTCTAGTTTATTAATGTGATCGGTGTGCCAATCTTGTTTTAGATCATATTCTATTCTATCTATCACAGCTTTTGGCATTTTTTTAGCGTCTTCAATGTCATCTTGTAAAGTGTAGTACATACCGACAAGTGAAGAAGTAAACATTATTATACCTATTACAGTTTTAAGATCTATCTTAAATTCTGTACTTTGGTTTATTTTCATATGTTTTTGTACTCTTCTGTAGCGTTAAAAGAAGGGCAAGCTTTGTTAGCAAAGTCATTGTGAGAGTGAACTACAGCTTGTGGGAATAGAGATTTTAAAGTCTTAATTAATATTCTTAAAGACTTCTTTTGATCTTCAGTTCTAGTATCTTTCGGGGTCTTACCATCAGCTTCAACGCCACCACAATAGCAAATCCCGATTGAGTTTCTATTCTTACCTTTGCAGTGTGCCCCGATTTTGGCTATATCTCTACCTTTCTCTACTCTACCATTTATGTCTATATAGAAATGATAACCTATATCGCTCCAACCTCTATCTTCAACGTGCCATTTTTTTATTGTGTCAACTGAGATATCTTGGCCTTCTCTAGTTGCTGAACAATGAACAATTAATTGCTTTATTTGTCTCATTTTTTATTTTTTTTCATAACCCACCATTTGTGAGCTGTATATCCTATAGTTACAATAAGTAACGTTATTTTTAATATAGGTTCAAGCCAATCCATCATAGTAACACCAAAAGATAATGCGTTTAATATATATAGTTTTATATCATCCATGTTCTAGGAATTAGCTCTAAGAACAGCATTGCCTTTATATTCAATGTTGTCAATAGAAAGGTCTGATATAATGCTTCTATCTCTAGAACTCATAGATCTATGTCCTGGAATAGGTTTTGCAGAGCAGGCACATTTTTTACCTGCTGGTACTTGTTTTTCTCCGTAACTTGGCATTTTTTAATATTTTACGTCATTTGTATATTCTGACCATTAGAAGGATCTACTTCACTAGTTCCACCTAATTGGTTAAATTTAGCTGTTTCACTATATACTGGATTAATCGGTAAAGTATTAGCCCCTGATATGTCTTGAAACTGTGCGAAATTTCTGTTTGTTTGAAAGTCTTGCTTATTCTGTGGCATTCCACTTAATATTCTATTTGTTCCGCCCTGGTTTTGATTTGTTTGTAACGCATCATTAACACTATTTGGATCTGGTTCACCCGTCATCATTTGAGCACGATTGTTCATCATATTTTTAATCATAATTTTCTTTTATTTATTCCAGACATACTTCCTACGCCGCTTTCGTCTTCGCTAATTTTAGTAACGTATTTTCCTTTTTTATCTTTTTTTACTGGGCTATAATCCTGAACGCTTAACTGAGGATAGTCTTTTGGATCATTTCCTTCTCTAGAGAAATATCCTTCTAAATCTCCCTCCATTAACATTTCTCCTTTTTCATATCCTGATATAACTGGACTTCTTAAAGTATCAGTTTTAGGTGGATCTGTAGGTTTTGAATTACCTAAGACATCTTTTTTAGTATCGCTAAATTTATCGTAGTCTTTTTGATTATTTTTTCGTAATGCCATATTATCTTGTTTTATCTTTATTTACGTTGTTTATGGATGTTTTTAAAACAACGTCCATATAGTTATTTTTAAGCTTTTTGCTGGGCATATCTTCCTCGCCCAGCATAATACGGTACATACGACTAATTAACTGTTTGCACTTTATGGATACTTTGTAGATGTGATATTTCTGCGTTGTTCTATTGCGTTTTCTCCAAACCACTATCCAACCCTCTTTTAACAATCTGTTCCAGCGCCTGTTATCCCAGCTGTATGAGTACGTACCGGTTTTAAAATCTTGTTTTGTGAATAAATCTACTGCTTCTAAATATATTAATAATTCTAAATCAGCATCGTTTAATCCATTTGTTTTGCAAGCCCACTTGCGAATAATTCTATAATGTTTAAGTAAATTTAATTCTCTAAGATCACCTGAAGTGAGTTTTCGCATCTATTTATACCTAACTTTTTCTTTTGCCTTTTTAGATACTGTCGCTGTTTTGTAAGCAGATTCTTGTGCAGCTTTTTGATGTTTTTTAACAGATGCATTTAAGTTTTCCTTACCAGCTTTATTAACCTGATCTTGCATGCTAGGATTAACATGATCAACGCGCTTTCCCATAAAATTAACAGATGAACCCGTATAATGACTTGCTGGATTCATACCATCTACATTATTCATTTTTTGCATACCTTCATACTTGGTTCCTTTTGGTCCCTTGTTTATCTTAATGTTTTCCAATCCTGTTATTGCTGCTTTTGCAACCATTTTTTCCATGCGACCTTTGCTTCCTGAGCTACCGCTTTCTTTTAAATCTTTTGCCATTATTTCCAGTTTTTTCCTAAGTTTCTTTTTTTAACACCTTTTGTTATAGGCGCATCACCTTCATCTGTAGGTAACCTCTTTACTCTTCCTTTTTGTAAAGCTCCACCAGTAAAGTAAAATTCACCTTTTTCTGTATTGTATTCATTTATGTTTTGTCCAGAAGTTACAGGTGTTTCAAACCTAGTTCCTGTCATTTTAGTTTTTCTATCTGTATAATCCTTTTTAAATTCTTCAATAGCTTTTTTTCTACTAGTAGGTTCTGGAAAAGGAGTGTAAACTTCATCTTTTAGTTTTTTATATCTATTAGTTTCAGTTTTTCCTTTAGATTCCATTTTTCTAACCTTCTCAAGCTTTTTTATTTGCTTATCTTCTCTCTTAGCCTCTTTCCACTCGCCATCCTGTTTCATCTCACGTCTTTTTCTTAACTTCTCTATAATGCCTTCTGAACGAACTTCATCATTACGCTTTTGTCTTTGGTTTGTGCTTGGAAAACGATTTTTCATATTATTATAACTATATCTTGTTCTTTAATTACTTTGAACATTTTATCTTTTATTTCTATATTAAAGCCAGCATGTCTATCATAGTAGATTTTATCACCAATATTTAATAAAGTTACATCAGAACCAGGGTTTAACACCTCAGCTTCTTGATATCTAATATCTTCTCTTTGTTTATCTGACAAAAGTAAACCACCTTTTGTTTCGGTGGTTTTTTCTTGTAGTTCTTTTATGACTATATATTTACCTACTGCTTTCATTTGCTCTCAAGTTATTGATTACACAATCAGTGGATAATATAGTTGTAGCTACTGAAGCCGCATTAACTAAAGCACTTTTAGTAACAAGTAATGGATCAATAATCCCTGCTTTAACCATATTTACTTCTTTTCCTGTAACCACGTTTAAACCTTTGTTTTTAACTTCGGGATAAACAATTTCAAGACCTGCGTTTGCAAGGATAGTTTCATAAGGAGCTTTTATTGCTTTTAATAACACTTTTTCACCTTCAGTCTTAGCCTTTGTATAAACAGACGCATTAAGCAAAGCGATACCTCCACCTGGAACTATACCTTCTTTAATAGCGGCTTTTGTAGCACATATAGCATCTTCTACTCTATCTTTCTTTTCTTTTAATTCTACTTCAGAACTTGCACCAACTTTAACTATAGCAACCTTACCAGCTAATCTAGCAACACGTTTTTCTAATTGAATAACCATGTTAGGGTTTTTAGTTTCTTTTATTTGGTTTTTTAATTCAAGTATTATTTTATCTATTTCTTCAGAAAAGTAATCTCTTTGTATTATAGTTTCAGATGTAGTACTCACAGCTTTACTACAAGTGCCTAAATGATCTTCAGTTATAAGATCCATATCGTCACCAAGATCTTCATTTATAATAGTAGCACCTGTTATTAGAGATAAATCTTTTAAAGTATTCAATTTATTAACACCTAATACTGGAGCGTCTATAACATTTACTTTTATATTTCCTTTCATTTTATTCATGGCCAACGCGGATAATACATTAGGCTCCATGTCTGCGATAATAAGTAAAGCTTTATTCTTTTTTATTATATGTTCTAAAACTCCTTGTATTTGTCTTATATTATCTATTTTGTTTTCTACAAGTAGTACTAAAGCATTGTTAAGTTCAGCTGTGCTTCTATCGTTGTTAGTTATAAAATGAGGACTTTTAAAACCTTTATCGTATTGAGCTCCGTTAACTACTTCAACTATAGTTTCAGGAGAATCATTAGTCTCCATCATAACTATTCCAGTCTCGTCAACTGCCTCAAAAGCGTTAGCAATAATTCGACCAAGTTCAATATCGTTATTTGCTGATATCGATGCAACTTGGTGAATTGACTCGCCTGTTACTTTTATTGATATTTTTTCTAAATATTTTACTACAGAATCAACAGCTTTATTAACACCTTCTTTAATAGATCTTATATCGCTATTTGATATTTTGTAAGCCTCAGTTAGTATAGCATGTGCTAATACTGTCGATGTTGTAGTTCCATCACCTGCTTCTTTAACAGTTTTTCTAGCTGCTTCTTTTAATAACTTAGCTCCCATATTTTCTACTGGGTCTAATAATATTATGCTATCAGCTACTGTTACACCGTCTTTGGTTATCTGAGGGTTTCCTGCACTATCTTCAAGGATTACACACTTACCGCTAGCTCCTAAAGTGGAGCTAACAGCTTTAGTGAGTTTTTCGATTCCTTTAAAAATAGTTTCTTTAGCATCTTCACCGAAGTTAAGATGTTTAACTATTGTTTCGTTCATTTGATTTAATTAGATTTAATTGGTTTTAATTTTGGTTTACAAAGTTTTATTTTTTAACTAATTTCATTCCATTAGCTTTTGCGTAGGCCATTGCCGCTGCTTTAGCTTTAGTCATAGCTGTTTTCTTTGCTTTAACATTAGCATTAGATTTTGCAACTTTAGCTTTCGCTTTACTTAACTTAGTAGCGCTTGTGTAAGTTCCTGATTTCTTATTTGAAACCTTGTTCGATTTTTTAACTGCTTTATTATAACTTTTAACAGCTTTATTCGATTTTTTTATAGGATCTGGCATTGTTTTAATTTTTAATCTGTAAATGTTTTGACCACTTTGGGTCCTTTGAGAAATTCTAATTTCTTTGTATAGTGTTCTATAGATCCATCAATAGCAGCTTCAGCGCCATCCATTGTTTCTCTTCTAGTTACGTCAATCCAAGTTTCCTTGTCATCGTAGTCTTTATACTCTGTTTGAAAAAATCCATTTGGTAACTGAACAATTCTCCAATTGCTTTTTGTGGTTATGTGTTTCCAAAGGTTGATCATTCTTTGATCGGGTTGTGTAGCAGCTCTAAAGCCGCTGGTGTATAAAAACGTCATGTTATTTGGTTTTAGTTTAACGTTGGTTATTTATACTATCACATGATAGTTCGGTTGTTTATGCTCCTATAAATTGGGTAGCTGGCACTAATAATGGGGTTCCTGCAACTCTAGCCACTGTGTTTATATTAAGCAGTGTAAGTGGAGTAGGTGTGTAGTTACTAAGTTTACATCCACCATTTATTAAATCTCCGTCTTGAGATGCTGATTGTAGTTTGCATCCTTGTGGTATTTTTATTACCATAATATAATTTTCTCCTTCTATAAAATTATCGTTAGGAGAGGGTTGAATAAAGCTACTGTCAGGAATAGGACATGCTATTGATTGATTGCCACCAATATTAGCAACGTTTATAGAGCCAGAACATATTAGTAAATTATTAACTCCAATACCAGCACCTAAAAGTCCATTATAATAAGCTATTTGAATTTGAGCACCAGCTTGACCACCAGTTATTACTTGAAGAGCTATGTCACCAAATTTTCCTGAACCTGTACTTATCATAGGTAGTGCCAGCACTTCATCCGCATTTTCACCAGCAAAACTTGCTTGTTCCATTTTAACACCTACTGGTCTTTTTCCTACAAACTTTTGTGATTGAACATTAGTTATATGTCCTGAAGTACTTATTGTTATGCTATCTACTCCTATATATTGACCTGTAAGTCCACCAGCATCTTGAAATACGTCCTTGTGTGCATACGCAACTGAGTTCGCAGCATCATCTCCGTATACTACAAGGTCATTATTTGTTTGTGCTGAATTGTTAGCCTCATATTTAATTTCATCACTAGTTGCGTCACTTCCACTTAAAGCTATTGTAGCAAAAGCTGAAGAACCTTGAGCTTTTACTCCTAAATCATAAGTTGTGTTAGTGTCAGGTATTGTAGACCATTGTCCATCTCCATCAGTAGTTACACATTTCCAATATTTATCAACAGCTTGATTACCATCTTTGAATCTTGCTGCATAATGAGAACCAGTTCCTCCGTTTGAAGCCTCAGCAGCTATACCGATGTTTACACCAGCTGAGTTTGTTGTACTAATAAATAAACCACCTTGTCTTGTGCCTGAGCTAGAC